>Ga0209121_10000264_pt1 | contig 56308 bp, 49 predicted proteins | sample Cruoilmetagenom3_FD_187292 | JGI IMG/M metagenome (GOLD analysis project Ga0209121, IMG submission 187292) | Oil polluted marine microbial communities from Coal Oil Point, Santa Barbara, California, USA - Sample 3 (SPAdes) (version 2) | ecosystem: Environmental > Aquatic > Marine > Oil seeps ... | reverse complement strand
TGGCCAATTGTCTAGAATGTGCTGTCGCAATACATCCCTCAACGGCTCAAATTCGGGGCCACTCCCCGCCCCGCGCTTCAGCCAATCATATATCCGGCCATAGCGTGCTTGAGGGCGGTCCTGCGGTTTGCCAGGGTTCAATCTGAGGCTTTCAAAGTAAGCGATCACTTCAGTCGGGCCTGCATTAAGCAGTCGAAACCCAGCCGATGTCGCGATCGCCAGTTCTGTTTGTGAAAGCTTTCCTATGGTTGCGGACTTCCCATGTTTCATTGAAACGCCCAGCATCTCACAAATAGCGCCTAGCGCGCCTATTGGGAAATCACGGGCCCACCCATCAGGCTTTCCCCCGGAAAGCCGGCGCACGACGTGATCTTCGTAGTGCCCACCAGCGGTGATCACTTGATCGAGGTCGCTCTCAACCACTTCAAACATCCAAGGCAGCCATGCGTCCATGAATTCATGTTTGGTCGATGTCTCCGGTGGAGCAATCAACGCTAACTTATGAACGGGACACACCCGGGCGGATGCAATCACCCAAAGGCTCCGGCCATAAGCATCCACCATCGCGTTGGGACTCAACAGCGATGCGGTATCTTCTCGAAGACAGGCGGGGCAAACACGGCTTTCTCCACGCAAAAGGTGCTGTTGCCCTAGTTCATGACCACAGGTTTGATAAGTAGATATGCCGGTCGGAACGAATGCTTGCCGCATCAAATCATGCACGGTCACACCGGAAAGAGCAGACAACATCTCAAAGGCTTTTGCATCGGCCTTTAGGAATTGCGCCATCGTCAGCTCAGCATCCATCAAGAGATCGGCTACCGTCGGGACCCCATTGGCAAACGCCAAACGTGACACAAACGATGTTGTTGTCTCATCAGGATGGAGTGGAACTGTGTTCTTCAATCTCATGGCTGCGGATGTTGCAAAGAAAAAGGGGCGCCACAAGGGCACCCCGAGGTTCGAATGACTGAGCTCACTAGTTTACCGCCCGGTTTGTTTTATGCCTGTGGCTCAGTCTTCGTCAGGAGCAAGCGCACTTACCCCTTGTCCTTTTGAGGGTCTCAAACGAAACGCTCCCACCGAATTCATCATCGGCAAACGCTGAAAACGCCGATTATAAGTTACTTTCCCTCGTTTCTTCTCAGAGCACCCTCGATATTCACCTTAGATATCAGCATCCGTTTCTCGACGAGTTTCAAAATTTCGTAAAAAATTTCGAAATCGCACATTGATAACGAAATAAATCAGCAGCCAACGCGCTTGCGAATCAACAGACCGCAAGAAAAAGGGGTGCCCGAAGGCACCCCAGGTTCGCTGATAAGGCTCATCATTACGTACCGCCCGGTATTCTGCCTGCGGCCTTATCCGCGTCAGGGGCGAGCGCACCCGCCCCGTGCGAGAGTGGGAGGGCGCGAAGTCCGCCCCACCCTGTTCTTGTGTCACCTGATTACGAGCAGCCCGATGTGCCGCCACAGGTGTTGCATTTCATGCAGGTGCCGTTGCGCACCAGCGTATAGTTGCCGCATTCGCCACAAGGATCGCCCTCATAGCCCTGCATCTTGGCCTTGACCCGTGCGTCCAGCCCGGTGGCCGATCCGGTGGTGATCGCCGTTTCCGACACCATCGTCGTGCTGGTCGCCGTCACGCTGGCGGTTTCCGGCACCAGGGTTTGCAGCGCGGACACCGGATCTGCGACGCCACCAGAGGCCCCGCCTTGCAGCACAACCAGTTCCTGCGGCATGCGCTTGCGAAGATAGCCGGTCGAACTGATCTGTTTCAGCACTTCCAGCGATTTCGATGCCGCCGTTTCCGTCATTTCCGAGATGTTCGACACGCCCTCTTGCTGGCCGCTGCCCAGATCATCAAAGGCAGCGCCTTCGGGTTTCACATGGGCCAGGTCGGTGCGATCCAGATAAGACACGGCCAGCTCGCGGAAGATGTAATCCAGGATCGAGGTCGCATTCTTGATGCTGTCGTTGCCCTGTACCATGCCGGCCGGTTCGAACTTGGTGAAGGTAAAGGCGTCGACGAATTCCTCCAGCGGCACGCCGTATTGCAAACCGACGCTGACGGCGATGGCGAAGTTGTTCATCATCGCCCGGAACCCGGCGCCTTCCTTGTGCATGTCGATAAAGATCTCGCCCAGCTGGCCGCCTTCGTATTCGCCGGTGCGCAGGTACACTTTGTGCCCGCCGACGATGGCCTTTTGGGTGTACCCCTTGCGCCGTTCGGGCAGCTTTTCACGGCCACGCGCAACTTCTTTGATGACGATTTTCTCGATGATCTTTTCGGCCAGGGTCACGGCCTTTTCATGCGGCGTGCCTGAGGCCAGGATTTCTTCGGCCTCTTCGTCGTCTTCGACCAAAGCGGCGGCCAGCGGTTGCGACAGTTTCGAGCCGTCGCGATACAGGGCGTTGGCCTTGATGCCCAGCGACCAGGACAGCTCATAGGCCTGCTGGCAGTCTTCGATGGTGGCGTCATTGGGCATGTTGATCGTCTTGCTGATCGCGCCCGAGATGAAGCTCTGCGCCGCGGCCATCATGGTGATATGGCTATCAACCCCCAGGAAACGCTTGCCTTTTTTGCCGCAGGGGTTGGCGCAGTCGAAGATATGGTAATGCTCTTCCTTCAGGTGCGGCGCACCCTCCAGGGTCATCGAGCCCAGCACGTGGTCGTTGGCGACCTCGATGTCGTGACGGGTAAACCCAAGGTGACGCAGCAGGTTGAATTCCGGGTCGTTCAGCTTGTCGCCCGGGATGCCCAGCACGTTGGTGCAGAATTCTTCACCCAGCGTCCACTGGTTGAACACGAACCGGATATCAAAGGCCGACGGCAACGCCTTTTCGATCTTTTCAATCTCGTTCTGACCAAAGCCGTGACCGATCAGCGTCGTGTGGTTGATGGCGGGCGCGTTGCCCATGGTGCCATGACCGACCGCATAGGCAATGACCTCTTCGATCTGGGCCGAATTATAACCCAGTTTCTCCAGCGCAGCAGGCACGGAACGGTTGATGATCTTGAAATACCCGCCACCGGCCAGCTTTTTGAATTTCACCAGGGCAAAGTCAGGTTCAATCCCCGTCGTGTCGCAATCCATCACCAGACCGATGGTGCCGGTCGGGGCAATCACGCTGACCTGCGCGTTGCGATAGCCATGCGTCTCGCCCAGCGTCAGGGCCTCGTCCCAGGCGCCCATGGCCAGATCAACCAGTTTGGGATCGGGGCAATTGGCGTGATCCAGCGGCACCGGTTTGATGTCCAGATCCTCGTAGCCTTCGGTCGCGCCATAGGCGGCCGTGCGGTGGTTGCGGATGACACGCAGCATATGGTCGGCGTTGCGGGCATGGCCCGGGAAGGTGCCCAGTTCGCCCGCCATTTCGGCCGAGGTCGCGTAAGACACACCGGTCATGATCGCGGTCAGCGCCCCGGCCAGCGCGCGGCCTTCGTCGCTGTCGTAACCAAAGCCCATGTTCATCAGCAGCCCGCCGATGTTGGCATAGCCCAATCCCAGCGTGCGGAAGTCATAGGACCGCTGCGCGATTTCCTTCGAGGGGAACTGCGCCATCATCACACTGATTTCCAGCGTCACGGTCCACAGACGGGTCGCGTGGATGTAATCCTCGGCCTGGAATTCGCCATTCTTCAGGAAGGTCAACAGGTTCATCGAGGCCAGGTTACAGGCGGTATCGTCCAGGAACATGTATTCGGAACAAGGGTTTGAACCCCGGATCGCGCCGTCTTCCGGGCAGGTGTGCCAGGCGTTGACGGTGTCGTGATATTGAATGCCGGGATCGGCACAGGACCAGGCGGCGTGGCCGATCTGCTCCCACAGATCCCGCGCCTTGATGGTCTTGGCGACCGACCCGTCGGTGCGCCGGATCAGTTCCCAATCGGCGTCATCCTTGACGGCCTTGAGGTAAGCATCGGTCACCCGCACCGAGTTGTTCGAGTTCTGGCCCGACACGGTGGCATAAGCCTCAGAATCCCAATCGGTGTCATAGGTCGGGAATTCGATGGACGCATAGCCCTGCTTGGCATAATCCAACACGCGCTTGACGTAAGCCTCGGGGATCGCAACCTTTTTCGCGGCGCGAATGGCGGCTTTCAAACCTTCGTTGGTCTTGGGATCGGTCGCGTCGGCCTCGGCCCCATCCCAGGCGCGGATGGCGGCGAAGATCTCGTTCAGGTGCTGTTCGTGCATCTTCGAGCCAGCAACCAGCGAGGCCACTTTCTGCTCTTCCTTGACCTTCCAGTTGATATATTCTTCGATATCGGGGTGGTCCGCATCAACGATCACCATCTTGGCAGCGCGCCGTGTGGTGCCGCCCGATTTGATCGCGCCAGCCGCCCGGTCACCGATCTTCAAGAACCCCATCAGGCCCGAGGACTTGCCCCCGCCTGACAGCTGTTCATTGGCCGCGCGCAGCGAGCTGAAGTTCGTGCCGGTGCCCGAGCCATATTTGAACAGGCGCGCCTCGCGGACCCACAGGTCCATGATGCCACCGTCGCCAACCAGATCGTCGCCAACCGACTGAATGAAACAGGCATGCGGCTGCGGATGTTCATAGGCCGAGGACGAGCGGGTCAGTTTCTGGGTTTTGTGGTCGACATAATAATGCCCCTGCCCCGGACCATCGATGCCATAGGCCCAGTGCAGACCGGTGTTGAACCACTGCGGCGAATTGGGTGCGGCGCGTTGGCTGGCCAGCATGTGGCGCATTTCGTCGTAATAGGCGGAGGCGTCTGCCTCGGTGGTGAAATAACCACCTTTCCAGCCCCAATAGGCCCAGGCACCGGCCAGACGATCAAACACCTGCTTGGCTGAGATTTCGCCGCCAAAGCGGTCCTCTTCGGGCAGGGCTGCCAGCGCCTTGTCATCGGGAACCGAACGCCACAGGAATTCCGGAACACCCTTTTCCTTGACCTTCTTCAGGGCGGCGGGCACGCCAGCCTTGCGAAAATACTTCTGGGCGATGACATCCGAGGCCACCTGGCTCCAACCCGTCGGGATTTCGCAATCATCCAGTTTGAACACAATGGTGCCATCCGGGTTGCGGATTTCCGACGCGGTCGTCGTGAAATCCAGATCCGAATAAGCATCTGCCCCTGCTTTGGTAAATTTGCGTTCAATCTTCATGATGCCCCGATCGTCCTTATCTTTGCGGCGACCCCGTCTTGGCGCAGGTCCGGCCGTCCTTGAAATGTCGCGCCGATCGGTCGATGGAAAGGATCAAAACTGCTCACCCCAGAGACGCGATGGTGCGCGGTCCTGGTGTCCGTTTCCCGCAGGGTCCCGGTATATTGTGCTTTTTCTATCCCTCCCGATCATAACCACTATATCTAGTGGCCGCCCGATCGGCTCCCACAAACTGGCGTAGATGCGGCTATCAGGTCAACGGATAAATTTGAGATATCCACCGCTTTTTGTCGTTGACCCATGGGGGTGTTTCTGAGCCCGCCGGTTAACCAAATGATTCATCCACAGGACCAAATCCTGATTTATGCAAAGATGCGGCAGGGTTAGCCAAGCGGCCTCAGAAACCGCCTGAACCAGCCTGTGGAGAACTTGCTGCGGGTGCAGCCGCATTAACCTTTAGCGTGCATCAGAATCACCGGCTCACCCCATGCGGGCAAATTCACCGGTTTGACCGGTTTTTAGGCTGTGAAAAAGAAGAAGTGGTCGGGACGGCAAGATTCGAACTTGCGACCTACGGTACCCAAAACCGTCGCGCTACCAGGCTGCGCTACGCCCCGATCCGCGTCTGAATACGCGGCCCCGCGCAGGATGAAAAGCCCTAATGACAGTCCGCGTCAGGCATTTTGGAAAAACTGGCGATTGGATCGGCTGATCGGCCGCCTATTGTGCCGGATCACAGGCCCACAGCGCCACGGCCTGATCAAAACCCGGGTGGCGCAGCTCGGAGCCAACGCTCAAGCCCAAGGCGTGCGCCTGCCCGCCCGCCAGTTCCAGCACGGCAATGATCCCTTCGCCGCCATCAATTGGCGTCAGGTCGCCGGGCACGGCGTTATCGTGGATTTGCTGAATACGCCCGGTCGGCGTGATGAACAGCATGTCCAACGCAATCAGCGTGTTTTTCATCCAGAAGGCCGGGCGTCCGACGCGCGGGTACAGAAACAACATACCATGATTGTCAGGCAGGCTTTCCCGGTACATCAACCCGCGCGCGCGTTCGCGCTTGGTGTCGGCCAGCTCCAGCGTAAAGCGGGCGCTGCCGAAATCCCCGCGGATATCCAGCCGCTGCGGTGTACAGTCCCCGGCAATCGCGGCCGTTCCCATGCAAGCAAGAAGAACGGCCAGGCGGATCATTCCGGCGCGTCCGTAATGACCGCGTCCCAGGCGGTGACCAGCACCGCCATACAGCCCCGCTTGCCATCCGAGGCCCGCAGGCAGATCGCCTCGCCCGGTTGCAGATCGGCCAGGCCTGAGCGGCGCAGCACCTCGACGTGAATGAACACGTCTTCGGGGCGCCCGAACACATTGGCAAAGCCAAAGCCCTTGGCCTTGTCGAACCACTTCACACGGGCCGGCTCCATCGGTCCGGCCTCGGATAGGTCCAGCGGCAAGCCCAAGTCTTCCAGCCCCTCGCCCTCGATGGGGTCGGGTGGATCAATTGCTAAGACTTCTACAGCCTGCATGCCCCGCGTGGTTTCCTGGACGGAAATCTCGATCCCGGCGCCATCGGCAACCGAGCTCTGACCGAAATTGCGAAGCACATTCGCATGAAGGAGGATGTCAGGTCCCCCCTCTTCGGCCACGACAAAGCCAAACCCTTTGGTCGGGTCAAACCATTTGACCTGACCCTGCAAAACAGACACCGCCTGCGTTTCGTTCTCATCTATCATTCAAACACCCAGTGTTCGCATCCCGTCCCGAGTTTTGGTGTAGTTTCCAGCCGGGTGCAAGCCTTAAAAACCTATCCTTTTCCGTAGGATACCATTCACGTGACGTGAAATTCAGGGGTTCAGCCGGTCGATATTCCATGCCCCGTCAGTCGAATCGCGGCGCCAGCGAAACCGGTCATGCAAACGGAAGGCCCCATCGGCCCAAAATTCCATTTCCAGGGGGTGAATGCGATAGCCCCCCCAGAACGGTGGGCGCGCCGGGCTTGGCCCCTGCGCCGCCGTCACCTGCGCCACTTTGGCCATCAGGGCCGTGCGCGACGACAGCGGCTGTGACTGCTGCGATGCCCAGGCGCCCAGTCGGCTTTTCAAAGATCGCGAGGCGTAATAGGCATCTGCCGCCGCCCCCTCTTCGCGGCTGACAATTCCGCGCACACGGATCTGGCGGCGCAGGCTTTTCCAATGGATGACGAACGCGGCTTTGCCTGCCTGTTCGATCTCATTTGCCTTGGCCGAGCCATAGTTGGTGTAAAAGACGAACGCGTCGTCTTCGATGTCCTTCAACAGCACCATACGCGCGTTGGGCAAACCGTCGCGGTCCACCGTCGACAAGGCGATGGCATTGGGGTCGTTCACCTCGGCATCGACCGCCTCGGCCAACCAGGCGCGGGCAATCACGAACGGGTCCTGGCCCGCAAATTTTCCACCCCGGTCCGACATCTGGCTTCTCCCTGTCTGCATTCCCCCAAAGGCTTGCGGGGTATGGCTCAATCGCATAAACGGGTCTAACGCAGATACACGGGACGGGGAACAACGAATGTCGTCAGGTTTGATGAACGGTAAACGAGGCCTGATCATGGGCCTTGCCAACGATAAATCCATTGCTTGGGGCATTGCCAAGGCCCTGCACGAGGCGGGCGCCGAACTGGCCCTGTCTTACCAGGGCGAGACAATGAAAAAGCGTGTCCTGCCCTTGGCTGAAAAGCTGGGCAGTGATTTTGTCGTTGATTGCGATGTCACGGACGAGGCGTCCGTCGACGCGCTGTTCACTGCAATGGAGACGCGTTGGGGCAAGATTGACTTCATCGTACATGCCATTGGTTTTTCTGACAAAAGCGAACTTCGCGGGCTATACGCCGACACCAGTCGCGACAACTTCCTGATGACCATGGATATCTCGGTCTATTCCTTCACCTCGGTGGCGCGCCGCGCGGCTGCGATGATGGAGGACGGTGGATCAATGCTGACGCTGACCTATTATGGCGCCGAACAGGTCATGCCGCATTACAACGTCATGGGCGTGGCCAAGGCCGCGCTGGAGGCCTCGGTGCGCTATTTGGCCGAGGATTACGGCAAGCGCAACATTCGGGTGAATTCGATTTCCGCCGGGCCGATCAAGACGCTGGCCGCCAGCGGCATCGGTGATTTCCGCTATATCCTGAAATGGAACGAACTGAATTCACCGCTGCGCCGCAATGTGACCATCGACGATGTTGGCAAATCGGCGCTGTACCTGCTGTCTGATCTCAGCAGCGGTGTGACTGGCGAAACCCACCATGTGGATGCCGGATATCACGTCGTGGGCATGAAAGCCGTGGACGCGCCTGACATTGATGTCGTGACGAAAAGGAAAGACGGATGACCGATCATCAGCTGCCCCACGAAAAGGGGTTTCACGTCAGCTGGGATCAGTTGCACCGCGACGCGCGCGCTCTGGCTTGGCGGCTGGACGGCAAAGGGCCGGACAATGGGGCCTGGAAAGCCATTGTCGCCATCACCCGCGGCGGCATGGCCCCGGCCATGATCATCGCGCGTGAACTGGATATTCGTGTGGTCGATACGGTCAGCGTGAAAAGCTATGACCACCAGTCGCAAAGCGAAGCCAAAGTGCTAAAGGCACCGGACGCTGGGATTGCCGGGGACGGCACGGGTGTGCTGATCATCGACGACCTGGTCGATTCAGGGCGCACGCTGGAACTGGTGCGCGACCTGTTGCCCAAGGCGCATTTCGCCACCGTCTATGCCAAACCCAAGGGCGAACCGATGGTGGACACCTTCATCACCGGGGTCAGCCAGGATACCTGGATCTTCTTTCCCTGGGACATGGCGCTGCAATATGTCGAACCCTATCGCGGCAAAGATTAAGTTAGCGCCACAAGATATTGAAAAGAAAGGCCCTGTCACTGCGACAGGGCCTTTTTTCATTCTTCATTTTTCGCGTATTACTCTGCGGATTCCGGGCTGTCCGGGCTGTCCGGCGCCGATGGCTCCTGAGCGGGCTTTTCCGCCTTGGGCGCGCGCGGCTTGCGCGGACGCGGTGCGCGTTTCTTCGGCTTACTCTCGGGTGTTTCCACCAATCCGCTGTCGGTGTCGCCATCGGAGGGCGCGATCACTGCGGCTGCGTCAGGTTGCGGCGCATCAGCCAGATCCATAGCCGCCTGAGGCTGCGCTTGCGGGGCCGGTTGCTGCTGCTGTTGCTGCTGCGCTTCACGTTTCTCGGCGTGGCGCGCGTCACGGGCTTCGCGTTCCTCACGCTCGCGTTGTTGACGCAGGCGGTTCTGCTCTTCGGCTTGCAGGCGGCGGGTCTCCGCGTCACGGGTCGCCTCGCCCAACAGGCGGGTGTAATGCTCGGCGTGTTGCTGAAAGTTTTCAGTCGCAACGCGGTCATTGGACAGATGCGCATCGCGCGCCAGTTGCGTATATTTGTCGATGATCTGTTGCGGGGTGCCACGCACCTTGCCCTCGGGACCGGAACTGTCAAACACCCGGTTGATATTGTTGCCGGGGGTATTGTTGTTGCTACGGTTGCGGTTGGACTTCCCGCGCGAACGTGATTTCGAAGATCTCATAGGGTCTTGCTTTCAGCCATCGTGGCTTTTGTGTCCTGACCAAGCGCCGCTTTGCGCATTGATGGTCCGACTTTTTGGGGCATGTCAGCGGCGGGGGTTCATTTGAAACAGCGCCCCACTGCTTGTCCCCCGAGTAAACATGCCAGCGCGCCCAAGACAAGAGCAATTTGCAAGTTTCGCGACGTTTCGCCGAATTTTGCCCGTGTTTCGGGAGGTTGCAGTCCTGTGACGGAATTCGTTTACGGATTATTTGCCACCACGACCCGATCGCGCCCGTCCAGGTCAGGCAGAACACGGGTGTTTTCCAGCCCCGCGGCGATGAACAGCGCGGCAACGGCGTCACCCTGGGCTGGACCGATTTCGACCATCAGACGCCCACCGGGCACCAGATGCGCCCGGGCACCGGCCGAAATCACGCGATAGGCATCCAGCCCGTCACCGCCGGGCGTCAGGGCCATGGTGGGCTCCCAATCGCGCACCTCTGGCGCCAGCGTGGCCATCTCGGCGTCGGTGATATAGGGCGGGTTGGACACGATCAGATCGAACGGGCCACCTTCGACCGCGTCAAACCAGTTGCCCTCGCGCAACACGGCGGGCCCCTCCAGCGCCAGCGCCGCGCGGTTGGCGCGCGCAACCTCCAACGCCTTGGGTGACAGATCGGTGCCTACCCCCCAAGCGCCGGGCATTTCCTTCAACAAGGTCAACAGGATACAGCCCGACCCCGTGCCCAGGTCCAGCACCGTGTCGAACGGTTCGGCCAACGCGGCTTCGACCAGGATTTCCGTGTCGGGGCGTGGGTCCAGCACGGCGGGCGTCACAATGAAACGGCGGCCATAGAAATCGCGATAGCCGATGATCTGCGACACGGGCTGACGTTGACATCGGGCGTCAACATACTGAAAGAACGTCTGTTCTTCCTGATCTGACAGGCCATCCTGCTGATGCAGCGTCATGCGCGCGGGATCAATTCCCATCGCCATCGCCAACAGCTTGCGCGCATCACGCGCCGGATCGTCAATGCCCGCATCCCGCATGGCCTGAATGGCGCGCACCATGGCTTGGCTGCCCGTCATCCCTCCATGTCCGCCAGCTGTGCGGCCTGATCTTCGGCAATCAGCGCGTCGATGATGTCGTCCAGATCACCCTGCATCACCTGATCCAACTTATAGAGCGTCAGGTTGATGCGGTGATCGGTCATGCGCCCTTGCGGGAAATTATAGGTGCGGATGCGTTCAGAGCGGTCACCCGACCCCACCTGCGAGCGCCGATCAGCGGCGCGTTCGCCGTCAATGCGTTGGCGTTCCAGATCATACAGCCGCGTTTTCAGCACCTGCATGGCGATCTCGCGGTTGCGGTGCTGCGATTTCTCGGCGCTGACCACGATGATACCGGTCGGAAGATGGGTGATGCGCACGGCGGAATCGGTGGTGTTCACGTGCTGCCCACCTGCCCCGCTGGCGCGCATCGTGTCGATACGAATATCCCCAGCGTCGATCTTGATATCAACATCTTCGGCTTCGGGCAGCACCGCAACCGTCGCCGCCGAGGTATGAATGCGCCCGCCGCTTTCGGTTTCTGGCACACGCTGCACCCGGTGCACGCCGCTTTCGTATTTTAGCCGGGCAAACACGCCCGCGCCTTTGACATGCGCGGTCACCTCTTTGATGCCGCCCAGCTCGGTCAGGCTCTGCTGCATAATCTCGAATTTCCAGCCCTGAGTTTCAGCATATCGTTGATACATGCGCAGCAGGTCGGCGGCGAACAAAGCGGCCTCGTCCCCACCGGTGCCGGGACGGATTTCGATCATCGCCGGGCGCGCGTCTGCGGCGTCTTTCGGCAGCAAAACCAGGCGCATGGCCTGTTCGGCCTCGGGCAGACGGGTGCGCAGGTCGGGCAATTCTTCCTCGGCCAGCTCCTTCATTTCCGGGTCGGTAAGCATCGCTTCGGCCTCGGCAATATCAGACAACAGCTGTTGGTAGCCGGTGATCTGGTCGACCACCGGCTTCAGCTCGGCATATTCACGCCCAACGGCGGCGATTTCATCGCCCGACAGCCCCTCGGCCATGCGGGCCTCAAGGAACTGAAAACGCTGGGTGATCGCGGCAAGTTTTTCGACAGGAACCATGCCCCCCGTGTCCCCCATCGTGTCGCATTGGTCAAGGGGCGGCATCGGTGGTATAATGCATGCATGTTGAGAATTGCACTGATAACTGCCCTGCTTGCGGGGCCAGCGTGGGCCCCAGCGTGGGCCGATGTGGTTGCACCGGGGGGTCGGGTGATCGACTGTTATTGCACCGATACACAAGGCGAACGAGTCGAGCTGGATCAGGTCATTTGCCTGTATGTCAACGGGCGCGCGTTTCTGGCGCGGTGCGAGATGAGCCTGAACAACCCGATGTGGCGCGATACCGGCGAGGGCTGCGTGTCATCCCAGCTAAAGCGTTTCGAACTAAACTCAGGAAACGAGTTTGTTTCGAAACGCCCACAACATCAATAGGTTCCGCGCGTTTCGCGAACATGATGTGATTCAAGTTTTTCGCGAACCGCTTTGGGTCGGGTGAAGGCGTTGCAGCCAGTCGGTCACTCGGGCTGAGTTCACGCCGAAATCCTTGCGCCCGAACCGCAGGCGCGCGTAGATTGCGATCTGGTCGCCGTTCTGAGCCCTGTGCAGCTGCATCGTCGAATAATCCGGAAAGCCCCAGACTGCGGATCGTGTGATGAAGGTCGCATGGCCCGCATCGGCGCCCCCCGCCAACAGGCGCGTGCGCGGGGTGGCTTTGGCGATGTCAAACAGGCGTTTGAACGTGTCGCTGTCGCCGGGTGTGACCATGATCACGCCGCCATCCATCTGTTTGGGCGTCGCATCCACCGTCACATGCCAGCGTTTCGGATTGCTGGCGGCCACCCGCACCCAGACGGCAAACAGGACGATGATATCGAGCAGGATCAGAAGCGCATAGGTCATCTGGCCTACATATCCCCTGCCCGGTCTTTGCGCGAGCGGTTCTTTGCCTCACACCCGCCGGGTCCAGCACCACAGGCACAGGATTTCCATCGCCACATGGGCGCCGGCAATCGCCGTGGCGCCGGTGGTGTCAAAGGGTGGAGACACCTCGACCACATCGCCGCCGACCAGGTTGATCCCGGCCAGATCACGCAGGATGATCGACGCCTGCGCGCTGGTCAGCCCGCCCCAGACCGGCGTGCCGGTGCCCGGCGCAAAGGCCGGGTCCAGCCCGTCGATGTCAAAACTCAGGTATGTCTTGTTGTCGCCCAGGATAGATTTGATCTTTTCAGCCGTGGCGACAGGTCCACGTTCATGCACCTCGCGCGCGTCGATGATGTTGACGCCCAGCGTGTCGTCATTCTGCGTGCGAATGCCGACCTGAACGGACCGTTTCGGGTCGATCAGCCCCTCCTTCACGGCCTTGTAAAACATGGTGCCGTGATCAACCCGGCTCATGTCATCATCGGGCCATGTGTCGGTGTGGGCGTCAAACTGCAACAGCGACAGCGGCCCGTGTTTTTTGGCGTAAGCCCGCAGGATCGGGAAGGTGATGTAATGGTCCCCCCCCAGCACCAGCGAGGCCGCGCCTTGGTCCAGAATGCCGGTGATATGGGCCTCAAGCGCCGCCGGGAATTCGGCGATATGGGCATAATCAAACGCTAGATCGCCATAATCAGCAATCGCAAATTCCGACAGCGGATCAAAGCCCCAGCCATAGGGCGCATCGGGCGACTGCAACGCGCTGGCCTCGCGGATGGCGCGCGGCCCCAAACGGGTGCCGGGGCGATTGGTGACCGCCTGATCAAACGGAATGCCGGTGACGGCCAGATCGACCTCGCGCAAATCCTTGGTCAGGGTGCGTCGCAGAAAGCTGGTCACACCGCCAAAGGTGTTTTCATAGGATAGGCCCTTGAACCCCTTGCGGGTGATCGCCGTGTCGACCTGTTTGCTCGCGTCTTCCAGTGCCATGCGGCCCTCACCTTCTGTTCAGACCCCATGTTGCGTAATTTGATCAAATTTGCAAGAGGCGGCTACACCGGCTGCGCAATCTCAACCAGACGGGCAAAGAAGCTGGCCCCGGTGGGCGCGACATCGTCGTTGAAATCGTATTTCGGATGGTGCAGCCCGGCGGCTTCGCCAATGCCCATGAAGAAATAGGCGCCGGGGCGTTCTTCCAACATGTATGAGAAATCCTCGGCCCCCATTTCGGGCAAGGCGTCGGTGTCGACGCGGTCTTCGCCCGCCACATCAACCGCAGCGCGCGCCGCCAGTTCAACGCCGGACGCATGGTTCACGGTGGCCGGATAGCCATTTTCATAGTCAATTTCCGCCGTCACATCGAAAGACGCCGCCTGCCCGGCCACAATCGCACGAATGCGCCGTTCGGCCATCTTGCGCACTTCGGGATCAAAGCTCCGCACCGTGCCTTGGATCCAGGCCGACTCCGCAATCACGTTTTCCGCCGACCCACCATGGATCTGCGTCACCGACACAACCAACTGGTCCATCGCATAGGCATTGCGGCTGACCACCGTTTGCAACGCCATCGCCAGACCGGCGGCTGCAATCACCGGGTCCTTGGTTTCATGCGGATAGGCACCGTGGCCGCCAACGCCCTTCAACGTCACGCTAAAGGTGTCCACGGCGGCCAACAGCGCGCCGGTGCGGCCAAAAAACGCGCCCGCCTCGTAATCTGGCGCGTTGTGAATGCCATAGACCTGATCAATGGCGAACCGGTCCATCATGCCTTCGTCACACATGACCTTGCCGCCGCCACCGTTTTCCTCGGCAGGTTGAAAGATCAGCGCGACCTTGCCTGCGAATTTGCGCGTTTCTGCCAGGTATCGCGCCGCCCCAAGCAACATGGTGGTGTGGCCGTCATGGCCGCAGGCATGCATGCGCCCTTCGACGGTCGAGGCGTATTCCAGCCCGGTTTCCTCGGGCATCGGCAGCGCATCCATATCGGCGCGCAGCCCGATCGTACCCCCATCCCCCGTGCCATTGATGATCGCCACCACACCGGACACGCCAATGCCCGTGTGGATCTCATCGACGCCAAATTCCTTCAGCCGATCGACCACATAGGCGGCGGTCTCGTGACACTCCAACCCCAGTTCGGGGTGCATATGCATCCAGCGACGCCAGGTTTTCATGTCCTCGGCATAGTCGGCAATACGGTTGATGATCGGCATGGGTTGCTCCTGTCACGACGCATGTTATGCCGGGAAGAGTTCACTGATTTGAGGCCGAGCGCAATGAGCAAATCTGACCAACTGGTTCACAATCCCCACGGCGGCATGCCCCGCCTGTTGGAAATCATGCGCCGTTTGCGTGATCCCGAAACCGGCTGTCCCTGGGACATCGAACAGACATTCGCCACCATCGCGCCCTATACGATCGAAGAGGCCTATGAGGTCGCCGATGCGATTGAACGCAAGGAATGGGGCGAGCTGAAAGGCGAGCTGGGCGATCTGTTGTTCCAGTCGGTGTTTCACGCCCAGATGGCCGAAGAGGCCGGGATGTTCACCTTTGATCAGGTCGCCGACACCATGTCCGACAAGATGGTCGCGCGTCATCCGCATGTGTTTGGCGCAGAAAGCCGTGACAAGTCCGCCGACCAGCAGACTGTCGATTGGGAAACGATCAAGGCGGCGGAACGCGTCTCAAAGGCGCAAAAGGGCGTGCTGGACGGGGTCGCCATCGGCCTGCCCGCCCTTCTGCGCGCGCAAAAGCTGCAAAAACGCGCCGCGCGGGTTGGGTTTGATTGGCCGGACACGTCGATGGTTTTGGACAAAATTCAGGAGGAAGCCCAGGAATTGGTCGAAGCCCGCGACAGCCTGACACAAGACGAAGTGCGCGAGGAAATGGGTGACCTGTTGTTCGTCCTGGCCAATCTGGCCCGTCATCTGGGGGTCGAACCCGAAGAGGCCCTGCGCGACACGAACGCGAAATTTGAACGTCGTTTCAAAGGGATCGAAGACCGCCTTGCCGCCGAAGGGCGCACACCGGAGCAGTCGAACCTGGAGGAGTTGGACGCGCTTTGGAATGCGGTCAAGGCGGAAGAAAAGCGGCATTGAAACCCGCACATCCGAAAACCCGAATGTTTTAGTCAGGTATTGACCCGAGTAAAAAACTCAGGTTTATGACGCTCAGAAACATGAACCTCGGAGACCCGCGACATGAAACTCCCCGTTACCGCCCTTTTGGCCCTGACAACAGCCCTGCCCGCCTTTGCGGATGAGGTGAACGTCTATTCCTATCGCCAGCCCGAACTGATCCAACCGCTGATGGACGCCTTTAGCGAACAGACCGGCATCGCCGTAAATGTCGCCTTTCTGTCCAAGGGCATGATCGAACGGCTGGAAGCCGAAGGCAAACGCACCCCGGCGGACCTGGTGTTGACCACCGATATTTCGCGCCTTGCGGCAATTGTTGATGCGGGCCTGACCCAGGCTGTGACCAGCGAAGTTCTGACCGCCAATATCCCGGCGCAGTTCCGTGATCCGGGCAATGAATGGTTCGGCCTGACCAGCCGCGCCCGCGTCGTCTATGCCGCGCGCGACCGTGTCGCCGAAAGCGAGGTCACGACCTACGAAGACCTGGCCGACCCGAAATGGCGCGGCCGCATCTGTACGCGTTCGGGCACTCACGCCTATACGCTGGCGCTGGTCGCCGCCTTTCTGGACCACAACGGTGACACCGAAACGCGCGCCTGGCTGGAGGGTGTGAAAGCCAACCTGGCCCGCAAGCCCCAGGGCAACGACCGCGCACAGGTCAAGGCGATCTGGGCCGGTGAATGCGATATTTCGCTGGGCAACACCTATTACATGGGCGCGATGGTCAATGACGCGGAACAGAAAGAATGGGCCGACAGCGTGCGCATCCTGTTCCCGACATTTGAAGGCACCGGAACGCATGTGAACCTGTCTGGCATCGCTTTGGCCAAACACGCCCCGCACAGCGAAAATGCCATCAAGCTGATGGAATTCCTGACCACACCCGCAGCGCAGGCAATCTATGCCGAAGTGGTGCATGAATACCCCGTCACCCCCGGCGTTTCTGCCAGCGATCTGGTCGCCAGCTGGGGTGAATTTACCGCCGATGACGTGAACCTGATGGACGTCGCCGCCCAACGCCCCGCCGCGTTGAAGCTGGTGGAAGAGGTTGACTTCGACGGCTAAGCCCTTTGAATTAAAAGCAAAAGCCCGGCATCAACGCCGGGCTTTTCGCATCTTTACAGACAGGCCTCGCGGATCAGATCGGCCAGCGCCATGGTCCGCGCATATCCCATTTCGATCGCCTCGGCACCGCGATGCAGCTCCAGCGCGGTCAGATGCTCGAACGCCATGTTCACCAGCACATGCGGCGGGTCCCCGGCCAGGCGGGATCGGCGGATCTGGTCGGTCATGATTTCAATTGAGGCGTTCAACACCTCAAAGTAATTGGGGTTTTTCGGGTCCGGCGTGGCATCCAGGTTCAGGCCCAACGCCTGATGCCATTCCTTCGGCAGCTTTGAGGCCGCCCAGCCCCCCGCACTTGGGCTGGGTACGGAAGGTTTCCAAAAACGCCCGCGCGGCTTGGCGTTGGGATTCACGGCAATCACCACCTCGGCCCCCATGGCACGCGCCAGAGAGACCGGGATCGGATTGCTCAGCCCGCCGTCCAACAGCCATTTTCCCTGATACCGGATCGGGCTGAACACACCGGGAATGCCGACCGAGCCGCGCACCGCCGGATAGGTTGCGCCCTGCTTCAGCCAGACCTCGCGCCCGGTCTCCATGTCGGTGGCGACGGCCCCGAACGGGCGCGGCAGCTGTTCGATGCGGTCGGCAACGCCAATGTCGCGCAACATCACCTCGATTTCGCGCGCCTCGATCAACCCGCCCGAGCCCAGGCGCACATCCATCAGACCGACGTATTTGCCCGGTGTCAGCGACAAAACCCATGCTTCCAGCGCATCCAATCTGTCCGCCGCCCAAGCGACGCCGACCAGCGCGCCCATGGAACAACCCGCGACCAGAGCCGGTTTGACGCCCAGATCATCCAAGGCGCGCATGACACCGATGTGGCACCAGCCACGTGCGCCGCCAGATCCCAGCGCCAAGCCGACCCTTTCACCGCTCATTGGGCCTCCAGAACCTGTTTCAACAGGCGATCCACACCGTGGCTCATCCGCAATTCCCCTTGTAATACAGCATGATAAGGCACCCACCTGGCATCTGCCGCATCATCTGCGGCAACCGGGTCCCCTGACACATAGGTGCACAGCACCCCGGCCAGGAAATAGTGATGCGTCACCACGCCACCATCGTGTTTCACCACGTCCAAAGTGTCAACAATCGCCCCTGCCGTGGCAAGAATACCGGTTTCCTCGCGCAGCTCGCGCACCGCCGCCTGGGCAACGGTTTCGCCCCATTCGACCTTGCCGCCCGGATATCCCCAGGCGCCTTTGTCCGGGTCTTGGCCGCGTTCAACCAACAGCACATGACCGTCCCGGATCACCACAGCAATGGCGCCCAGGATCGGGGTCATTCGGCGGCCGCCCGGCGTGGATGCAACATGTCTTTCAGGTAATGGCCGGTATGGCTTTCGCCCACTTCGGCGACCTGTTCAGGCGTGCCAACGGCAACAATGCGTCCGCCGCCATCGCCGCCTTCGGGGCCGATGTCGATAATGTGGTCGGCGGTTTTCACCACGTCCAGATTGTGTTCGATCACCACCACCGTGTTGCCCTGATCGACCAGTTCATGCAGCACCTCAAGCAGCTTGCGCACGTCTTCGAAATGCAGCCCCGTGGTGGGTTCATCCAGAATATACAGCGTGCGCCCGGTTGATCGTTTCGACAGTTCCTTGGACAGTTTCACACGCTGCGCTTCGCCGCCCGAAAGCGTCGTCGCCTGCTGCCCGACCTTGATGTATCCCAGCCCGACACGCATCAGCGCATCCATCTTTTCGCGGATCGATGGAACCGCCTTAAAGAAGGTCTGTGCGTCCTCGACCGTCATATCAAGAACGTCGGCTATGCTCTTGCCTTTAAACTGAATTTCCAAGGTCTCTCGGTTATATCTGGCGCCATTGCAGGTCTCGCAGGTGACATAGACATCCGGCAGAAAGTGCATTTCGATCTTGATGACACCATCGCCCTGGCAGGCCTCGCAGCGCCCGCCTTTCACGTTGAAACTGAACCGTCCGGGCTTATAGCCACGCGCCTTGCTTTCGGGCAGCCCGGCAAACCAGTCGCGGATCGGTGTGAAAGCCCCCGTGTAAGTCGCTGGATTTGAACGAGGAGTCCGCCCGATCGGGCGTTGGTCAATGTCGATCACCTTGTCCAGGTGTTCCAGCCCTTTGATGGTTTCGCACGGCGCAGGCGTCTGGCGCGCGCCGTTCAGCCGCATGCTGGCAGTCTTGAACAGGGTTTCGATTGTCAGCGTCGACTTGCCGCCGCCTGACACCCCGGTGACACAGACGAATTTTCCCAGCGGGAAATCGGCGGACACCTCTTTAAGGTTGTTGCCTGTCGCCTTGATAACACTGATTTTTTTCTTGTTGCCCTTGCGCCGCTTCTTGGGAACTGCGATCTCGCGCGCCCCCGTCAGATACTGACCGGTGATGGAATTCGGATTGCCGCAAAGGTCATCAACCGTGCCCTGACCGACGATTTCACCGCCATGCACCCCGGCACCCGGACCGATGTCAAAGACGTAATCGGCCTCGCGAATGGCTTCCTCGTCATGTTCGACAACAATCACGGTGTTGCCCTGATCACGCAGGTTTTTCAGCGTTTCCAACAGGCGACCGTTGTCGCGTTGGTGCAAGCCGATGGACGGTTCATCCAGCACGTACAGCACGCCGGTCAAACCGCTGCCGATTTGCGACGCCAGCCTGATCCGCTGACTTTCGCCGCCCGACAGCGTGCCGGAATTGCGCGACAGCGTCAGGTATTCCAGCCCGACATTGTTCAAAAAGCCAAGACGTTCGCGGATTTCCTTCAGGATCGCACGGGCAATTTCGTTTTTCTGCGCCGACAGCGACGCAGGCACGTTTTCACACCAGTCAAACGCCTCGCGGATCGACATCTGAACGACTTCGCCCACATGCACACCGGCGATTTTCACCGCCAGCGCTTCGTCGCGCAGGCGATAGCCGCCACAGGCACCACAGGGCCTATTGTTCTGATAACGCTCAAATTCCTCGCGCACCCAGTTGCTGTCAGTTTCGCGATAGCGCCGTTCCATATTGGGAATGACACCTTCAAAGGGGCGTGTGACCTCGTACACCCGGCCGCCTTCGTCAAAGCGGAATTTGATTTCGTCCTTGCCGGATCCATACAGGAACAGCTGTTGGATTTTGGCCGGCAGATCCTTCCAGGGCGTGGATTTATCAAACTCGTAATGACGCGCAATCGATTCAATCGTTTGCAGGAAATAGGGCGATTTGCCCTTGCGCCAGGGCGCCAGCGCGCCGTCGTAAATCTGAAGCGTCGCGTCAGGCACGACCAGACGTTCGTCAAAGAACAGCTCTTTGCCCAGCCCGTCACAGTCGGGACAGGCGCCAAACGGCGCGTTAAAGGAGAACAGCCGCGGCTCAATCTCAGGAATGGTGAAGCCGGACACGGGACAGGCAAAGCGTTCGGAAAACGTGTGACGTTCCGGCTCACCGTCTTCGGGTTTCGGGGCGGTTTCCAGAATGGCGATGCCATCGGCCAGATCCAGCGCGGTGCGGAAGCTGTCGGCCAGACGGGTTTCAAGCCCCTCGCGCACCACGATCCGGTCGACCACAACGTCAATATCGTGGCGCAGTTTCTTGTCCAGCGTCGGGGCGTCTTCCAGATCGTAAAAGCCGCCATCGACCTTCACACGCTGAAAGCCTTTCTTCTGTAACTCCTGGAATTCCTTGCGATATTCGCCCTTACGGTCGCGCACAATCGGGGCCAAAAGATAGGCGCGCGTGCCCTCGGCCATCGTCATGACGCGGTCCACCATGTCCTGAACCTGTTGCGCTTCGATCGGCAGGCCGGTGGCGGGGCTGAACGGCGTGCCCGCACGGGCAAACAGCAGGCGCATATAGTCGTAAATCTCGGTCACCGTGCCAACGGTCGAGCGCGGGTTCTTCGACGTGGTTTTCTGTTCGATCGAAATTGCCGGGGACAGGCCGGAAATGTGGTCCACATCCGGTTTTTGCATCATATCCAGGAATTGCCGCGCATAGGCGGACAGCGATTCCACATAGCGACGCTGACCTTCGGCATAGACCGTGTCGAACGCCAAGGATGACTTGCCCGACCCGGAAAGCCCCGTAATCACAACCAGTTGGTCGCGTGGAATGTCCACGTCGATGTTCTTTAGGTTATGCTCGCGCGCACCGCGCACTTCGATGTTTTTCAGCTCGGCCATGGGACACCCTTTAAGACGTGATTAACAGATAGGGGATCGGGGCCGGTTCGACAATCCAGAAATGAGAACAAAGAATGAACTGTCGCAGGTGGGATTTCCAGACTTCTGGAAACAGGCCGTGCGGCGTTACAGTGGCCCACCTTTTATCACGTTCATTTCGGAGCCCCCCATGTTGCGCGCCTGTCTGACCGCCCTGTTCTGCCTGTTTTCAACCGTCGCCACGGCGCAAGACGCACCGCGCGCCATTCTGGTGCTGGATGCGTCCGGGTCCATGTGGGGGCAGATTGACGGGATCGCGAAAATCACCATCGCTCAGGATGTGATTGGCGGATTGCTGCAAACCTTGCCCGCCGAACAGGAACTGGGCCTGACCGCCTATGGCCACCGGCGCAAGGGCGACTGTTCCGATATTGAAACCATTCTGGCGCCGGGCACGGATCGCGCCGCCATCGCAGCAGCGGTCAACGCGATCAAACCCAAGGGCAAAACGCCGCTGTCTGCCGCTGTGATCCAGGCCGCCGAGGCGTTGAAATACACCGAAGAGGCGGCGACGGTCATTCTGGTGTCCGACGGCATCGAAACCTGCGCGCTGGACCCCTGCGAAGTCGGGCGGCGGCTGGAGGAGGCCGGCGTCGGCTTTACCGCCCATGTGATCGGCTTTAACGTGTCAGACCCCGCCGCGCTGGCCCAGTTGCAATGCCTGGCCGCAGAAACCGGTGGCACGTTTCGCAGCGCCGAAAACGCCGATGAGCTGGCCGAAGCGCTGGAAATCGTTGCAGAGCCCGAGCCCGCCCCGATGCCCGTGGACGTGATCTTTCGCGCAACCGATGGACCGGGGGGCGCTGAAATCACCGAAGGCCTCATCTGGAACATCGACACCGACGCGGCAGGCCACCTGTTGGAAGCCGACGCCACCGCCCGCCCGGTTCTAAGCCTGTTGCCCGGCACTGGCCGCGCAGGCGTTCTGCGCCTGGCCGACGAAGCCTTTGCCGATGCCATCTTTACCGTGACCAAAGAGGCGATGACCGTCACGCTGGTGCTGCCCGAATTCACCCCTGCCGCCACGCTGCTGGCCCCTGCCACTGCCCCGGCGGGGTCGCTTGTGGCCGTGCAATGGACCGGCCCCGGCGAAAAGAACGACTATATCTCCAGCGCCGATCTGGACATGGGCGATGCCTATTACCACCACTATGATTATACGCGCAACAGTGTCGATACCGGTGACGGCGACAAGGTCATGGTGCGCATGCCGCCCAAACCGGGCAGCTATGAAATCCGGTATCTGATGCACGAAGGCACCAAGATTCTGGCCCGCCGCATGATCGAAGTCACGGCCCTGGACATCACCCTGACCGCCCCCGAACAGGCCGGGATCAGTTCGCTTGTGGCTGTTGACTGGCAGGGCCCGGATTACAAGAACGACTATCTGACCGTTGCCAGCCTGGACCAGGGCGATGACTATTACATCAACTATAGCTATACCCATGACGGCAGCCCGTTGCAGTTGCAAATGCCGCCCGAGCCGGGCACCTATGAGATCCGCTATGTGCTGAATGCCTCGAAACATGTGCCCGCGCGCATCACGATCGAGGTGGTCGATGTGGCAACCAGCATCATGGGCCCCGAAACCGCCGTGGTCGGGTCCGAGATCGAGGTGACCTGGCAAGGGCCGGACGAAAAGAACGATTATATTTCGATTGCGATCCCCGGTGAACGCGACGGGTCTTACGAGGGCTATACTTATACCCGCGAGGGCAGCCCGCTGCAGCTGGCGCTGCCGACTGAACCGGGCGACTATGAGCTGCGCTATATCCTGAACCAGGACACCATCGTGTTGGTGCGCAGGCCGATCACGCTGACCGATGCGAGCGTAACGCTCGCCGCTGCGACCCAGGCCAATGCGGGTGCAAAGATCCCCGTCACCTGGACCGGGCCGGGCTATAAGAACGACTATATCGACATCGCGCCTGCCGCGGACCCGGATGCGCGATACGTGGCCTATACCTATGTACGCGATGGGTCGCCCTTGCAGTTGGAAATGCCAACCGAGCCGGGCGATTATGAAATCCGCTATATCATGGATGGCCACCCGAACCGCGTCATGGCGCGCCATGCCATCAGCGTAACGCCGGTCAGTGCCTCGATCGAGGCCGCCACGAATGCGCCCGCGGCCGGGGAAATCCCTGTGACCTGGGCCGGGCCAGCCTATGACAAGGATTACATCGCGATTGCACCACTTGGCGCCGGGGTAAATGAATACGAGGCCTTTGAATACACCCGCGACGGCAATCCCCTGCGGCTGCAAATGCCGACCACACCGGGCGACTATGAGCTGCGCTATATCACCCAGGGCAATGAACGCGCGATCCTGGCAAGTCGGCCCATCACGGTCGACGCGCTGGACGCCACGCTGAGCGCACCGGAAAGTGGTATTGCGGGCACGGAAATCGTCGTCGACTGGACCGGCCCGGATTACAAGCGTGATATGATCACCCTGGCCCAGCCGGGCATGAAACCATCGGCATATGCACAATATGAACGGACCAGCAACGGCAGCCCGCTGCGCCTGCCCCTGCCCGGCGACCCGGGGATGTACGAGCTGCGCTATGTCGTGCGCGGCACGGATTACGCCATCCTGACCAGCCAACCGTTCGAGGTCCTGCCCGCCAGTGCGACCCTGACCGCCCCGGCCACCATCGCCCCCGGTGCAAACCTGGTGGTCAGCTGGACCGGCCCGGATCAGCGCGGCGACTATATCGCCATCTCGCTGCTGGGCGACAACGGCCACGAGGCCTATGCCAATACCTCGGATGGCTCGCCGTTGATCGTCAAAGTGCCCGACCGCCCAGGCGCCTATGAACTGCGCTATGTGCTGAAACGGGACCGCACCATTGTGGCGCGCCAACCGTTGACGGTGGAATAGGCCCCCACGACAGGAAAGTGCCCTGGGGTTGATATATTCGTAAAATCAAATATATCAGCTGCAACACCCGGTGCCGGGACAAAATAACGCTGAGCCAAGGAATACTTTAATGCTGAACTTTCTCATGGGTGGTGGGCGCGATGCAGGCCCCCGCCTGTCGCCTCAGGACATCGTTTCGATGGCAACCAAGGGCGACATCATCGTGATCGACATTCGTGATCCCAGCGAAATACGGATGTCGGGCAAGGCCGAAGGGGCGTTGACCATCCCCATGGCTGCGCTGCGGTTTCAGGCCGACCGCGCTGGCCCCGATTACAACAAAGCCATCGACCCCGACAAACCCATCGCGCTCTATTGTGCCTCAGGGGCCCGGTCGGGCATGGCTGCACGCATGATGAAAAAGATGGGCTATGAGAACGTGCATAATCTGGGCGGCCTCGGGCATTGGCACCAGGCAGGCGGCAAGGTCGTCCGCAGCTAATCCTTGAGCTTGTTCACCAATAAAAGACCCCGGCGCACCTGGGTCCTTCATTGCATAGGCGATTGCAACACCCCGGCTCTGGTCGCATATTTGACCTGTTATGACAGTAAAAAGTAACCGGATCACAGTCGCTTATGCCTATGGCTTGACTGATGTCGCCTGTATTCACGCCGCCTTTGACGCCGCCGACCTGCCGGTCATCATCGGCGACGAAACCATGTGCCGCGTTCATCCGCAAACAACCCTCGCGCTTGGCGGCATGCGGGTTCAGGTTTGGCGCGGCGATGTGGCAGAGGCGCAGGATCTGCTGGCGCCGATGGCGAAGGATCGCCCGCCCGCGCGGTTCCGCCCCTTTGTGTCCGCCTTGTTGCTGGCTGGTTTTGCTTTGCTCAGCGTCCCATGCCATTTTGGTCCGGGCCTGTATCTGCACCGCCCGGTCAGCTTTCAGCCACCCCAGATAGGCGACTAGGGCGTGCCCAGGAACAGTTCCTGGCGCCTGGAAAACTGCTGCGCCAGGAATTGCATCATATGGGCCACACCCTGCGCCGCGCGGGCGCATTGACGACGCGGCCCCTGCTGCCGCCGATGTAATGAAAAAGGGCCGGTGCGATCGTTCGCCCGACCCTGATTTCCTGCAAGTATCAGAAATTACATGTGAATGACACGATCATAGGCATCCAGAACGGCCTCGTGCATGCTTTCGGAAATCGTCGGATGCGGGAAAACTGTGTGCATCAGGTCTTCCTCGGTTGTCTCCAACTGTCGCCCGATGACATAGCCCTGGATCATCTCTGTCACCTCGGCCCCAACCATATGGGCGCCCAGAAGTTCGCCATTTTTGGCATCAAACACGACCTTGACCATGCCCTCGGCCTCGCCCAAAGCAATCGCCTTGCCGTTGCCGATGAAGGGGAACTTGCCGACCTTCACCTCATAGCCCAGATCCTTGGCTTTCGCTTCGGAGTATCCGACGCTGGCGACCTGCGGATGACAATAGGTACAGCCCGCGATGCTTTCGGGTTTCACCGGATGGGCATGCAGGCCGGCGATCAGCTCGGCGACCATGACACCCTCGTGGCTGGCCTTGTGGGCAAGCCATGGCGCGCCCGCGATGTCGCCAATCGCGTACAGCCCGTCGACGCCGGTGCGACAGAATTCATCCGTCACCACATGGGTGCGGTCGATCTTCACACCCAGGGCTTCCAGCCCCAGATCTTCGATATTGCCGACAATGCCGACGGCGGAAATGACGGTGTCAAACGCTTGCGTCTGCACCTTGCCGCCCACTTCGATATGCGCCGTGACGGTGCCCTTGCCGCGATCCAACTGCTTGACCATGGCTTTTTCCATGATCGTCATGCCCTGTTTCACGAACGCCTTTTTGGCGAAGGCCGAAATCTCGGCATCCTCGACAGGCAACACGCGATCCATCACTTCGACCACGGTCACATCAGCGCCCAGCGTGTTGAAAAAGCTGGCAAATTCAATGCCGATCGCACCCGAGCCGATGACCAAAAGCTTTTTGGGCATATGCGGCGGGTTCAACGCGTGGCGATAGGTCCAGACCAGATCGCCGTCGGCTTCGAGCCCTGGCAATTCGCGGGCACGCGCGCCGGTGGCCAGGATGATGTTCTTGGCGACCAGCTCCTCGACACCCTTGTCGGTCTTGACCGCAACCTTGCCCTTGGCAGGGAGAGAGGCCGTGCCCATGACCACGGTGATCTTGTTCTTTTTCATCAGGTGGCCAATGCCGCTGGACAGCTGTTTTGCCACCCCCCGCGAGCGCTTGACGACCGCCGGCAGATCATAGCCAATCCCATCCGCCGACAGGCCGAATTCTGTGGCGCGCTGCATCAGGTGGAACACCTCGGCGCTGCGCAACAGCGCCTTTGTCGGGATACAGCCCCAGTTCAAACAGATCCCGCCCAGGGATTCGCGTTCGACAATGGCCACGTTCTGGCCCAGCTGCGCGGCCCGAATGGCGGCGACATAGCCCCCGGGACCAGAGCCGATAACGATGGTATCAAAAGAATTGCCGGACATGTGCGCCTCCCATTTCAACAGATAGTTTGGCATTAAACTATTTTTCTCAGCGCATCAATGACCCAAGGAAAACCCCGCCATGACGTCACATCATGGCAACCATTGGCGCGCCATTGGGATCAGCAGACGCCGCAGCGGGCGCCAAATCAAGGATAAAGCATGCGCGGTACGCGCATCCCGCCAGGACATGCGCGCCCGCAGGTCGGTCCGGGGTCAGGCAGACAGTTGTTGCAGCACGGCGCCATAGCCGCCTTCGGCCACGAACGCCGCTTCGGGCGCGGTCGTGTCGCGCGACAGGGCCTCGTTGCGATAGGGAAACCGGCCAAAGCGACGGATCACTTCGCGATGCACTTTTGCGTGCAACAGGTTCGACGCGCCGTACTCCGGCATCCGCGTCAGCATCAACCGCACACAGCGTTCCTGATCGCACAGGTTTTCGCTGTGCATCATCGGCAGGTAAAAGAACTGACGCGCGGGTTCATCCAGCTTCATGTCCCAGCCTTTGTCGACCGCACATTTCGCCGCCGCAATCGCCGCGTTGTCCGAGGCAAAGGCCTGGGCCTGCCCCCGGAACATATTGCGGGGAAGCTGATCCATCAGGATGATATAGGCCAGTGTCCCGCTGGGATAGGTCAGCCACAGGCTGTGCGCCCCGGCGCAGGCCTCTTTCCAACTGTCCAGGAACCTGTCGCGGATCTTTTGATCCAGCGCCTCTGTTCCGCCATACCACCCATCTGGTCCGACCTCGTCCAGCCAGAATTCCAGCACCTCCTCAGGTGTACACATCGGACCCTCCTCGCCCAAGTCTGCTCATGGGAAAAGCGTTACAAATGTTTCACATATGCGCAACCATTTTTATGATCCTTGCGCGGTCGCTGTGGCTTCCGTGTCATTATCGTCCAGTTGCGTTTCAATATAGACCTCTTGCGCCATGTCCACAGCCACAGGCGAACCGGATGGCGACAGCGCAACGAAATCGCCGGTTTCTTCGATCGGAACAGCCGCGCGCTGCGTCGTGCGCCACAGGCCATAGATCAACAGCGCCACCAGCAGCACGCCCATATAGGCAAAGAACCCCATCGGCCCCATTGCGCCCATGGCCCAACCGGTCACAACCGGCCCGGCAATCGCGCCAATGCCGTTGATGAACACCAGACCAGCCGAGGCCGCCGCCATATCATCATGCTCCAGAAAGTCGTTCACATAGGCCAACAGCAACGCATAAAGCGGGTTGGTCATGCCGCCAATCACGAACCCGGCGACCAGCAGGATCGTATAGGAGCTGGACCAGATCAGCGGCAGTGCCGACCCCATCGCGCCCACCGCCGTTACGATCAGAATCAACTGGCGTCGGTCCATGCGGTCGGAAATCCAGCCGATCGGATATTGCAGCACCAACCCGCCCACATAGATCATCGAGATGAAGAACGAGATCTCACCAACCGTCAGGCCTATCTTGATGCCAAACACGGCGGCCATGCCGAATTGCGCCGAAAACACGCCGCCCAGCACGAAGATGCCGACGCAGCCCAGGGGCGAAAAGTGGAACAGCTCGATCAGGCTCATCGGTTTTGTAGATGCAAACGCCGGGGTTGGATTGACCGACAACAGGATCGGCGCAAAGGCGATGGACACCAGCACCGAGGGCACGATGAACAGCACGAAACCGCTGGGATCCCCCAACGCCACAAGCCCCTGCGCCATGACGATCCCCGCCATCTGCACGATCAGATACAGCGACAAGGCCTTGCCGCGGTTTTCATTCGTCGCGGCATTGTTCAGCCAGCTTTCCGCCGTCACATAGACGCCCGAAAAACAGAACCCGATGACCACGCGCAGCGCGGTCCAGGCCCAGGGATCAGTCAGCGACGGGTACAGGATCAGAACGGCGGAAATGAACGACCCCAGCGCGGCAAACACCCGCACATGCCCGACCCGTCGGATCATGCCCGGCGCCATGCGCGACCCGCCCAGGAAACCCGCGAAATAGCCCGACATGACGATGGACATCTGAAAGGTCGAAAACCCCTCAAGCCCACCGCGAATGCCCAACAGCGTGCCCTGCACCCCGTTGCCGACCATCAACAGCATCATGCCCAACAAAAGAGCCCAGGAGCTGGTCAAAACTTGAATCATGTAAGGTCTCCACGCGCGTCACTTTTGCCCCTGATAGCACGGGTGTGGCGGCGCAAGCGACCAAACGCGACGCACCGGGGTCGTGTTCCGGCCCTAGGTGGCCGCCAAGGCCCCTTGCGGCAACAGCAGCGAACTGTCGCCATAGGAAAAGAAGCGATAGTCCTGCGCGATGGCGTGGTCATAGATCTGGCGCACGCGATCCGTGCCCATCAACGCCGAGACCAGCATCATCAGCGTCGATTTCGGCAGGTGGAAATTGGTCATCAAGGCGTCGGCGATATTGAACTCAAACCCCGGCGTGATGAAGATATCGGTTTCGCCAACCCAGGCACCAATCTGACCCGGCGCGATGGCCGCGCTTTCGATCAGGCGCAGCGCGGTGGTGCCGACCGGAATGATCCGCCCCCCGGCTTCTTTGGTCGCGTTGATCTCGGCCACAGCGGCGTCCGACACCTGGCCCCATTCCGCGTGCATCTTGTGTTGCGACACGTCATCAACCTTGACGGGCAGGAAGGTCCCTGCCCCGACATGCAAGGTCACGCGGGTCATCTGAACGCCCTTTGCGGCCAGCTGATTCAGCAGCGCCTGGTCGAAATGCAGCGACGCGGTGGGCGCGGCAACCGCCCCGGTGTGTTCCGCAAAAACCGTCTGATAATCGGTCCGGTCCTGCGCATCTGCGGCGCGTTTGGCGGCAATATAGGGCGGCAAAGGCATCTGCCCCGCCGCGTCCAATGCCGCATCAAAGGCGGCCCCTGTCAGGTTGAATCGCAACACCGCCTGCCCGTCTTGCTTGGCTTCAAGCCAGGCGGACAGGGTGTCGGAAAATACGACCTCTTCGCCCTCTTTCACCTTGCGCAGGGGTTTGACCAGCGCCTGCCAGCGCCCTTCTACGTCAGGTGACAGCAACGTGACCTCGATCTTGGCCACCCCTTCGCCCGCCGCGCCGGGGCGCGTGCGCGTGCCGAACAGACGGGCGGGAATGACCTTTGTGTCGTTCAGCACCAATCGGTCGCCGGGGCGCAGCCAGTCAACCAAATCGCCCACATGGCCATCAACCAGGCGATCAGGCGTTGCCACCAACAGGCGCGCGGCGGTGCGGGGCTGCGCAGGGCGCGTCGCAATCAGCGCCTCGGGCAGGTCGAAATCAAAGTCGGACAGTTTCATCAGGCGTCAGTTCTGTTGGGTCAATTTTGTTGAGCGGGGGGCGGGCGGCGAAAGATATCCCGGAACATGCCCGGCGTGAAGATGGACAGCGGGTTCACCCCCACTTTGGGGTCATCAGGCGATCCTTTCAGGGTAAAGTTAAAGCCAACCAGCCCCTCGCCCTTGCGCGCGATCACCCGGCCAACAACATTCACCAGATACAGCGGTGACAGCACGCCTTGCATGTCCATCTGCGAATTGGTCAGGTCATAAAAGCCATCCAGCGAAATGCCAAGCGACGGGCCGACCGCCGAACTGCGATACAGCGTGACCTTTTTCGGGTCCAGCCTGAACCGGGCGTCGACGTCAGAAAACACGATGCCGTCGCCCGACAGCTGTTCCAGCAGGCCGACAATGGAAATCGCCGACAACAGGTCGGCCATGGCCGGCGCGTCCTTGACCCGGGCGTTCTTGATTTCCAGGTCGCCCTCGTAAACCCCCTCGCCTGCGCGCGGCGCCAGGATCAAGATCATGTCACCACCGCGCGCGGTTTCAAACACGCCCGCCCCGCGCAGCACGCCGCCCGCATCCGAACTGGTGATGCGAAACGCCGAGCCTTCGGGCTGTGGCGCCAGCGTGCCATGAATGGGCGCGCCGCCCTTGACGGTGGCATCGAATGTGCCGTTCAACCCGCCACGCCGGTTGAAATCACCGTTAAAGCCGACCAGCACGATGCCTTCGGAAATGGTCAGCCGGTCCAGGCGCAGGCTGATCGGCGTGTCACCAGAGCCACCGCCACCGTCACCTGAGCTGAACTCGGCCCGGCGCATATCGGCACTGCCGCCATCAATCACGATGGCCACGGCCTGATTGGCCCCGCGCCCCTGAAACGTGACCGGCGCGTCCAGCCAGCCGCCCAGCCGGACCCGGTCAAAACGCGCGGCGTCAAGCTCTCCGTCTTCGCGCAGGGTGACGCGGCCGGTGGCGCTCAAGCCGGGCGCTTCGAACTCCAGCCGGTCAATGCGCGGCTGGTCCCCCAGCACGCCGCGCGCCAGCAGCCGCCCGGTGCGATTGGCCGCCTTGCGCCAACCCAGTGGCCCGGCGGCCAGGGTCATGCGGTTCAGATCCGAGGTCAGCTCGATCGTCGGTGCGCCGTCGACCGGCAAGTCCAGAACATAGCGCCCGGTGCCGCGCCCCGACACCGTGCCTTCGGGCAGGCCCACGTTGAATTCATCCAAGAACCGTTGTGACAGCTCGACCCAGCCTTCGACTTTGGACCCTTTGCCTTGCGCATCCGGCCCCATGGCCATGGACCAGGTGCCGCCCGCTTCGACCGCACCAACCCGCCCGTCGCCGGTGATTTCCACGCCCGCATTGGTCGCATGGACCTGTGCGCGCTCTGCCGCCAGAACATGGTCGGGGATCAAACGATCAGCCCGCAGCCCGGTCAGATCGGCGCGCACGTCGAACTGGATATCCTCAGGTTTCATCTGCGGCTTCAACGCCAGATCCAGCCGCCCCCGCGCCACCGCGCGCCCGGTTGCCAGATCGGGGCCCAGGCTGTCGGTGGCCCTGAAAATGTCAAACGGCTTGGCATCCAACAGCGACAGCGCGCCGGGGATTTCCCCCGCCACGCGCAGATCGACCCAGGCGGGCGTTGGGCGGGTGTTCATCTTGGGAATGGTGAAACTTGTGCCCGTGACGCTTAACTGATGGCCCGAGGGCGCGGTCGCCTGACCGCTTTCGGCCACAACGCTAAAGGTCTGATCCTCGATCGACATGTATCCCGACACGCGTTCAATCGGCACCATCGCCGCCACCGGGCGCACCGTGGCCTCGCTGATCGCTGCGCCAATCGACACGCGATTGGCCTGGCCCGGCACGGATCGAAACGACAGGCGCGCATCCGAGACGACGCCCGCATAGACGTTCTGATCAACCCAATTGCGCGGCTTGGCGGCCAGTTCCAGCGGCCACAACGCCAACACCTGATCGCGCGTCAGGCGGTCGGCATAGGCATCCACCGCCACCGACCAGCCTTCGCTGTTGGCGCTGATGTGGCCGGACCCCGTATAGGTATTGCCCGCATAGACCGCCGCCACCTGACCCAGATCCAGCGTGAAAGGGTCCAGCCGCAGCCGGAAATCCACGGCCCCCTTGTCCAGTTCGATCGGCTGGGCGAACCAGTCGCGCGGGTTCAGTTGCGCCGAGGAAATCTGATACTGCCCCACCATTGCGGTCGGCCAGCCATTCACGTAATCGCGCAGATAGGAATATCCCTCGCCCCGCGCGGTGCCCAGTTCGCTTGTCACTGAAATTTCAGCGAAATTCACCCGGCCCTGATCCGGATCATAATCCATGTAGACGCGGCCATTGTCGAATTTCACAGGCGGCGCACCGGGGGCGGGCGACAGAGCACCTGCGCCAAACAACAGTGTTCCCGCCAGATCCGAGGTCTTGCCATCCGCATCAATCGCAGCGCGCAACGCCCCCGAAATCGGCGCATCCACCAGCGACAGAAACGCCAGGATCGGCGTTTGTGCGGCAATATCAGCGGCGCGCGCATTGGTGAAACTGGCGCCCAGCGAGGCTTCGGAACTGTCCTTGGCCATGCGGAACCCCAGGATCGTTTCGGCCAGTTCTTCGGTCTGGTTGAACACATCAAACGACACCGCGATGTCGACGATCTTGTCGGTCTGGGTCAGGTTCAGCGTGCCATCGGTTACCTGCCACAACCGGCCCGAGCGTGCGTCCTCAAGCGTGATGGTCAGCTGCTCGGCCTCGATCCGGTCGGCATTTTGCAAGGGACCCGCGGCAAACACGCCATCGACCGCATCCAGAACCGACGCCAGATCGCCCGATGCGCCCGAAGCCTGACCAAAGCTGAGGTCAAATTCGCCGTTGGCGCGGCGGCGCACCGTCACCTGGGCGCCGGACAGAAACAGGGTCGAAGGTTCGACCTGCCCCTTGAGCAGCGACCAGAACTTGACCCCGCTTTCGACGGAATTCAGCTGTGCGACCTCAAGCCCGGTGCCATCCTTGACGCCGACATTGACCAGACGCAGGCTGGGCCGCCCTTCCGGCGTCACGCCGATTTCAACCCGGCCCAGCGAAATGCCCGCATTGCCCAGCCGCGCGTTGATCCGGTCCGTAACCGTATCCGTCGCCGATTGCGGCAAGGCAATCACCCGCCCGGTCAACGACATGGACGCCAGCCCCAGAAATAGCCCAAGCAGCGACAGCGCCAGGACCATCCAGACCCCCAGATGCCAGCGCCCCCGTCGCCCCCGCCTGCGTTTGCGGCGTTTCTTGACCTCGTCCTGATCGCTCATCGGCTGTGTGTTTCGCATCCTGGTTATGCTTGGCCGTTCCTCGGCTTCCATTGTCGCGCGAACCCGCCTAGAACGAAAGCCTTATGAGACAAAAGACGGGATGCCAAGACAATGACTGCCAATCTGCCCGAACCCGGCGACATCGCGCCGGATTTCACCCTGCCCCAAGACGGCGGCGATGCGGTCAGCCTGAGCGCGCAACGCCCCGCACCGGTTGTTCTGTTTTTCTACCCGAAAGACAACACCCCCGGCTGCACCACAGAAGCGATTGATTTCACGGCAAATATCGCGGAATTTGAGGCCGCTGGCGCAAAGGTGTTCGGCATCTCGAAGGACAGCGTGAAGAAACATGAAAACTTTCGCGCCAAGCATTCGCTGGGTATTGCGCTGTTGTCAGATACCGAAGGTGACGTCTGCGAACGCTATGGCGTCTGGGGCGAAAAAAAGAACTATGGCCGCACCTATATGGGCATCACCCGCACGACGGTGTTGATCGCGGGCGACGGCAGCGTGGCGCAGGTCTGGGCCAAGGTTAAGGTCGCAGGCCACGTGGACGAGGTTCTGGCCGCGGTGCAAGCGCTGTGAGCCAATCACTGGCGCAAATGGCGGTCGAGGTTTTGAGCTGCGCAGAGGGGCGCGAAAAATGCGCCCTGTCGCGGCGCCACGCCGCCACGTGGTTTGCCGCCCGCGCATCCGGTGAGACGCTGGAAATCGGCACCGCCAGCCCGCCCGATTTCCCGGCCCGCCCGGACAAGCCCGAACTGCTGGACCCGCGCGATGTGCCCCATCGCAAGCCCGGCAGCCCGAAGGGGCGTCAGGCGCTGCTGCATGCGGTGGCGCATATCGAACTGAACGCGGTCGACCTGCACTGGGACATCATTGCACGGTTCGCCCATGTGAAAATGCCGGTCGGATTTTATGATGACTGGGTCAAGGCCGCTGACGAAGAAAGTAAACATTTCAATCTGATATGCGACTGTCTTGAAGCAAACGACAGCTTTTATGGCGCCCTGCCGGCGCATGCGGGCATGTGGCGCGCCGCCTCGGACACGGCGACCGATCTGATGGGGCGCCTTGCCGTCGTGCCGATGGTGCTGGAAGCGCGCGGGCTGGACGTGACGCCGGGCATGATCAAGGTCTTTCGCAACGCCAAAGACCTGGGCACGGTCGAGGCCATGAACGTGATCTATGGCGAGGAGGTCGGCCATGTCGCCTATGGCTCAAAATGGTTCCATTTCCTGTGTGGCCGTCACGAATTGGACCCGAAAGACCAGTTCCACGCGCTGGTGCGCCAGTACTTTCATGGCGCGTTAAAGCCGCCCTTTAACGAAGAAAAGCGCGCCGAGGCCGGATTGCCGCCGGATTTCTACTGGCCGTTGGCAGACCGCCCCAAGCCCTCGCCCTGAGGCTGAACAGGGGTGCGGCACCACCGCCCTTGTCGGCGATATCCCGCGCGTCAGAATGCCACAAACCAATGGAATCGCCCAAAAAACATTGCGCGACCGGGCGCATCGGGCTAAGAAATTCGCGACACGGGCATGGGGATGCCCGGAAACGGGATGAATAGGTGACAGGCTTGCTGACCAGACTGACCAACAAGACCAATCATGTGCTGGAGCGGGGCTTTCCCGAACAGCGGCTTTTCCTGCGTTCAGAAGAAGGCACACGGTTCATCCGCCTGTCGCCGCTGGCGCAGTTTCTGGGCTGGGCCGGATCGGCGGCTTTCGTGGCCTGGGCGATCATCGCCACCGCCGTTTTGCTGATGGATTCGATTGGGTCGGGCAACATGCGCGACCAGGCACAGCGCGAACAGCGCCTGTACGAAGAACGCCTGCAAATCCTGTCGTCTGAACGTGACACGCGGGCGTCCGAAGCACTGGCCGCCCAAGGTCGTTTCAACCTGGCCCTTGCGCAGATTTCCGAAATGCAGAGCGAACTTCTGTCATCCGAGGATCGCCGCAAGGAGTTGGAAACCGGTATTGGTGTGATTCAATCCACCCTGCGCCGCACCATGGGCGAACGCGACGCTGCGCGCGACAGCGTTGATGCCATGCGGGACGCCGCACGCGCCGAACAAGAAGGTGGCCCGGCGCTGGCCAGCAGCGGCGAAGCCGTCGAGACCCTTGATTTCCTGACCTCCGCGTTGGAACGCACCGCCGTAGAACGCGATCTGATGGCCGCCAGCGCCGCAAAGGCCGAAGAATTCGCCCAGAACGTGATCTATGAACAGCGGCTGCGCGATGAACGCAACGATCAGATTTTCGAACAACTGGAAGACGCGGTCAGCGTTTCTCTGACGCCGCTGGACAAGATGTTCCGCGCCTCGGGCATGCCGGTTGAACAGATCCTGGACCAGGTGCGGCGTGGCTATTCCGGCCAGGGTGGCCCGATTTCGCCGCTGGTTCTGTCCACCATGGGCAACACCGATGATGCCGACACGGCGCGCGCCAATTCCATTCTGGGCGAATTGGACCGCATGAACCTGTACCGTATCGCAGCGCAGAAAATGCCCTTTGCCAACCCCGTGAAATCCGCGTTCCGCTTTACCAGCGGCTTTGGTATGCGCTGGGGCCGCCTGCACGCAGGCACCGATTTCGCCGCCCCGATCGGCACGCCGATCTATGCCACCGCCGATGGTGTGGTGATGTCCGCCGACTGGTCGTCGGGGTATGGTCGTCTGATCAAGATCCAGCACGAGTTCGGAATTGAGACGCGCTATGCGCATCTATCCGCCATGCACGTGAAAAAAGGCCAAAGGGTCTCGCGTGGCGAACGGATTGGTGATATGGGAAACTCCGGCCGTTCTACCGGCCCTCATCTTCACTATGAAGTCCGAGTAGGCGGTAAGGCCGTCAATCCGATGATCTATATCAAGGCAGCAAACGATGTTTTCTAAAAGCAGGATCAACGAGCCGGGTCCGAAACAGGCCGGCGAAAGCGACACAAAAGCAGCAGAGGCCCCTATGACCGCCAAACCCGTTCCCACGCCCCCTGCCCCCTCCGCCAAGGCGAAACCGCCGGCGTCGACCCTGTCTTCGGACCTGGTGATCAAGGGCAACCTGAAATCGACCGGCGACATTCTGATCGAAGGCACCGTCGAAGGCGACATTCGCGCCCACATGCTGACCGTTGGCGAAGGTGCCACGGTCAAAGGCGAAGTGATGGCCGATGACGTCGTGATCAACGGTCGCATCATTGGCCGTCTGCGCGGCCTGAAGGTGCGCCTGACCTCGTCCGCACGGGTCGAAGGTGATATCATTCACAAGACCATCGCGATCGAAAGCGGCGCCCATTTCGAAGGCACCGTACAGCGTCAGGATGATCCGCTGACATCCAGCGGAAAGCCGGCGCCCAAGCCGCTCCCCAAAGATTGATCAGACCTTGATCTGAACGCGAAAGGCCGCCCAACTGGGCGGCCTTTTTGTGTTTCGCGATGCGGGTGCTCAGTCTTCGAACGTCATCGCCTTGCGATAGAGATGCCAGGTTGCATGGCCCAAGACCGGCAGGATCACGAACAGCCCCAGAAAAAACGGCACCATACCCAGCAGCATCAGGATCGAAATCAGGATACCCCAGCTCAGCATCGGCACCATATTCGCCAACACCAGCTGAAAGCTCGCAATCATCGCGGTGATGAAATCCAGTTCGCGATCCAGCAACAACGGCAGGCTCATCACCGTCAGGGAAAACAGCACGAACGACAGGCCGGCCCCCACGGCGGTGCCCACGGCCAGCATGGTCAACCCCTGCTGTGTCAGGATCGTGTCCTGCCAGTTGGACAGGATGTTCGTCATGGGTTCCAGCCCCATGAAGATCGCAAAGACCAGATGCGCGACGAACACCCAGAACATGAAAATCAGGATCATCACCATGGCGACGGATGGCATTTGCCGATCCTTCTGGTGCACGACCACCCCCAGCACAGCCGCCCAATCCAGCGGCTCTCCGGTCTCCAGACGGCGGCTGACCTCGTACAAACCGACGGCCAGGAACGGCGCCAACAGCGGAAAGCCCAGCCCGATCGGAATGATCCAGTAGCTTTGCTCAATCACGTCCAGTTGCAGGTAAATCAGGATCCCGCCCAGCACATAAAAGAACGAAAAGAACAACCCGAACACGGGCGCCTTGGCGAAATCCCGCACCCCGGCGTTCAGGGCCTCGGTGATATCGGAAAAAGTCACGGTGCCGATTGTCGGCGGTTGCGACGGCGCAATATCTGTTGCGTCGGTCATGTATCCTCCCTGCACGTTTGTTTTTATGTCGCGCGTTCAGAGAGTTTTGCGTCATATTGTCGCGCCGTCAAGAACCCGCACGACGAAACGGCGGAAAAACAACGGTTTGACCAAAGCGTTTCAACTTTCACAGAGACATGGCTCATGTCTGAAACGCGTGCATGTCTCATTTGGTGTGGGCGTTTCAACACATTGCTGCCATGCAGAAAAACAACGAAACGCTTCAGGTGGCAAATCAGGATCGAGCGTGCGTGGAACACGCACTCCGCTTGGAAACGCTAGTCTTCGGCCTGCGCGTCGGCGCGGCTTTTGCCCGCGACATTCATCGCAAGCGTTGCGCCCATGAACCCGTCCAGATCCCCGTCCAGCACGCCTTTGGTGTCGGATGTCTCATGGTTCGTGCGCAGGTCTTTCACCATCTGATAGGGCTGCAAAACATAGCTGCGGATCTGGTTGCCCCAGCCTGCATCGCCCTTGTTTTCATGGGCCTCGTTGATGGCGGCGTTGCGCTTGTCCAGCTCCATCTGATACAGGCGCGATTTCAGCGCCTTCATGGCGATATCGCGGTTCTGGTGCTGCGATTTTTCCGAACTGGTCACGACGATTCCCGTCGGCAGGTGGGTGATGCGCACCGCGGAATCCGTCGTGTTCACGTGCTGACCACCGGCGCCGGAGGACCGATAGGTGTCCAGCCGGATATCGGCCGGGTTCACCTCGATATCAATGTTGTCATCCACCACCGGATAAACCCAGACCGAGCTGAACGACGTGTGCCGCTTGGCCGCGGAATCATAGGGCGAAATCCGCACCAGCCGATGCACGCCGCTTTCGCTTTTCAGCCAGCCATAGGCATTATGGCCGGAAATCTTGTAGGCGGCGGATTTGATCCCCGCCTCGTCGCCCGAACTTTCCGATTGCAGTTCGACCTTATAGCCGTGCTTTTCGGCCCATCGCACATACATACGCGCCAGCATGGACGCCCAGTCACAGCTTTCCGTGCCGCCCGCGCCCGCGTTGATTTCCAGGAACGTGTCATTGCTGTCGGCCTCGCCATCCAGCAGCGCCTCAAGCTCGGCGGCGGCGGCCTTGTCGACCAGCGCCTTCAACGTCGCCTCGCCGTCCGCAATGACCTCATCGTCCTGTTCCATCTCGCCCAGCTCGATGAACTCGACCGAATCCGTCAGCTCCTGGGCCATGGATTTATAGGCGGTCATCGCATCCAACAGCGTCTGACGCTCGCGCATCAGTTTCTGGGCACGATCGGGGTCGTTCCACAGGTCGGGATCCTCGGTCATCGCGTTGAATTCTTCCAGGCGGTGCTCGGCCGTGTCCCAACCGATCCGCTGGCGCAACAGCGCCAGGGATTTCTCGATTGCTTCTACGTTGTTCTGGGCCTCAGCGCGCATCACGGCCACCTTTCCAAGGGTCGAATTTCGTTGGCGACAGATACCCTCTTGCCCCGGGCTTCGCAAGACGCGCTATGTGTCGTCACCGGCCTGTGGATCACCGTTCTGAGGCGCGGCGTCTTGCCCGGCAGGAACCCGCAAGCGCAATTCCTCTAACGCAACATCGCCGCAATCGGTCAGAACACCCGCCAGGCTGTCCAGCCCCTGGGCCTTGGCATAGCTGCGCAAATCACCCAACACGTCCAGCATCCAGGCATGCGCCTGCACGTTATCGGCCTGCACGGGCCCCGAGGGCAGCTGGCCCCACGAGGGCACGATCAGTTTGTCGACGGTGACCTTTCGGTGGTGAAATGTCAAAACGACCCCCTCACCGGGCGTCTTGGTCTCATCCTTCATGTGTCGTCCCTTTGGGTCTACTCCGGGCCAGCCGGGCATTTTGGGACCCCCTTACGAAATCGCTTTATATCCTCACACCGCTCTGATGGCGGATCGCACGTGAAGACAGCCCCATATCCGCCGCGTGTCCTGTGTGCAAGTGGTAAGATCGCAGGGATCAGGAATGCCTGACCCGCATTGATTTTCCCTCATGAAACACCTGGATTTTGGACGGTGCGGCCGTCAGCCGGACCCTGTTGCCGCGCACATCCGCGTGGATGCCAGGCAATTTGGCGATAATGGGGTCGTTGCCGCGTTCGGGCGCGAAATACAGCAACGTCACCTCGCCCAGAGCTTCGACGATATTGACCGTGCCATCCAGGATCGCGTCCCCCTCGGCCAGCACGAAATCTTCGGGGCGCACACCAATATTGACCTGTTTGCCCAGGTCGTCCTGGGTGGTGACCAGATCGGCCAGGGCGACCCCCTCGCCCGCCAGCGAAATGCGGGTTTCGGCGCCCACGGCGGTGATCTTGCCGGGCAGCAGGTTCATCGCCGGGCTGCCGATAAATTGCGCAACGAACTCATTGTCGGGGCGTTCATACAGATCCAGCGGGCTGCCGACCTGGGCGATACCCTTGTCGGCCAGCACCACGATCCTGTCGGCCAGCGTCATCGCTTCGACCTGATCGTGGGTGACATAGATCATCGTGCTGTCGGGCATGCTTTCCTTCAGCTGCGCGATTTCAATCCTTGTGGCGACGCGCAGCGCCGCATCGAGGTTCGAGAGCGGTTCGTCAAACAGGTACACTTTGGGGTCACGCACAATAGCGCGGCCAATGGCGACACGCTGGCGTTGCCCACCCGACAGCGCCTTGGGCAAGCGGTCCAGATAATCCTCGAGTTGCAGGATCCTGGCGGCTTTCATGACCGCCGCGTCAATCTCATCCTTGGATTTCTTGGCGATTTTCAACGCGAAGGACATGTTATCGCGCACGGTCATATGCGGATATAACGCATAGCTTTGGAACACCATCGCGATGCCGCGCTGGCTGGGCGGCACGTCATTCATGCGCTGCCCGTCAATCTGCAATTCCCCCGCCGTGATCTTTTCAAGCCCGGCAATCATGCGCAAAAGCGTGGACTTGCCACAGCCCGAGGGGCCGACAAAGACGATCAATTCACCTGTCTCGATGTCCAGGTCGATGCCCTTCAGTACCTCGACCTTACCGCCATAGGTCTTGCCGATGTCTCGCAGTTTCAACTCAGCCATGGTCTTCCTCCCTCAGACCCGTTTCAGCAGGGACACCTGCCACGGGTTCAGATTGATCGTATTGCCCGTGGGCGCGGCCCCGTCGACCAGGCGCCAGGCCCCGTCAGGTGCCGCGATTTTTGTCGCGCTGCTGCCCAGGTTAAAGGCGCAAAACAGCGTCTCGTCCCCATCCCGGCGCTGGAAAGACAGCACTGGACCCGTGACCAGCATGTCCTGCATCGTGCCCTTGGCCAGCGCCGGATGGGCATGGCGCAGGGCAATCACGTGGCGATAATGATGGATCAACGAGGCCGGGTCATCTTCGGCGGTTTGCGCGGCATGGCTCAGATGTTCAGGCGCGACGGGCAGCCAGGGGCGCTCGGCCGTGGAAAAGCCACCATTCTGGTTTGAGCTTTCCCAAACCATCGGCGTGCGACAGCCATCGCGCCCCTTGAATTCGGGCCAGAATTCAAGGCCATAGGGATCTTGCAAGTCGTCAAAGGCAACGTCCGCCTCGGCCAAACCCAGTTCTTCGCCTTGATACAGACAGGCCGACCCGCGCAGGCACATCATCAGCGTCGCAAACAGGCGGGCGGCATCGTCAGACAGGTTCCAGCGGGTGATATGACGTTTCACATCATGGTTGGAATAGGCCCAGCAGGCCCAGCCATCGGCAGCCACCTCGGCCACCTTCGCCATGACCTCAGCAATGCGCGCGCCGTCTGGCTGGTCGCCCGACAGCAGCTCAAACGCATAACACATCTGCATCAGATCATCACCGGCAGTGTATTCGCCCAGGATCTCCAGCCCACGCTGTTCATCGCCGATCTCGCCCAAGGCGGCGGCATTATAGGGCTTCATCACAGCGCGTAATTTGCGCAGAAAATCAATAGTTTCCGGTTGGTTCTTGTCATAGACATGGCGCTGATAGCCATAGGGGTTCACATCCGGCGCGGTGGCCGAGGTGCGTTCCTCAGGCAACAGCGCCGGGTTGTCGCGCAGCTGGGCGTCATGGGTGTAAAAGTTGATCGTATCCAAACGAAACCCATCCACGCCACGGTCCAGCCAAAAGCGCGCGACATCCAGCAAAGCGGCCTGCACATCCATGTTGTGGAAATTCAGATCGGGCTGGGACTCCAGGAAATTGTGCATGTAATACTGGCGTCGCCGACTGTCCCAATGCCAGGCAGACCCGCCAAAAATCGACAACCAGTTGTTGGGCGGGGTGCCATCGGGTTTGGCATCGGCCCAGACGTACCAGTCGGATTTTACATTGTCGCGACTGGCGCGGCTTTCGCCAAACCAGGCATGTTGATCCGAGGTATGTGACAGCACGAGGTCGATCATCACCTTCACGCCCAGCCCATGCGCCGTGGTGATCAGCTGGTCGAAATCCGCCAGCGTGCCGAACATCGGATCAACATCGCAATAATCGGACACGTCATAGCCGAAATCCTTCATCGGCGAGGTGAAGAAGGGCGAAATCCACACCGCATCCACCCCCAGAGAGGCCACGTAGGGCAGCCGCCTGGCAATGCCCGCCAGGTCACCGATGCCGTCGCCGGTCGTGTCCTGAAAGCTGCGCGGATAGATCTGATAGATCACCGCGCCACGCCACCAGTCGGGGTCTTTGTCCATGTGGGTCATGGCATTCATTCGGGTCATCCCCCTTTGACCGAGCCGGCCAACAGGCCGCGCACGAGGTATCGTTGCAATGTGAAGAAAACGGCGATCGGCACGGCGATTGAAATGAAAGCCGAGGCGGCCAGGATTTCCCAATCCCCGCCACGCGACCCCAAGAGTTCGACGATGCGGCCTGTCATGACCAGTTCATCTTCGCCGGTGCCCAGGAACACCTTGGCGACCAGCAGGTCATTCCAGACCCACAGGAACTGGAAAATCGCGAAACTGGCCAGCGCCGGGAAAGACAGCGGCAGGATAATACGGCGAAAGATTTCGAAATCCGTCGCCCCGTCGACGCGCGCGCTTTCGATGATCTCACGCGGCAGACCGGCCATATAATTGCGCAACAAAAACACCGCCAAAGGCAGGCCAAACCCCGTATGCGCCAACCAGATGCCCAGGTACCCCTTACCCAGACCAACTGTATTATGCAGCTTTAACAATGGGATAAAAGCGACCTGCAAAGGCACGACCAACAGCCCGACTACCGCTGCGATCAACAAGGCGCGCCCCGGCATCTCCATCCAGGCCAGCGCATAGGCCGCGAAGGCCGCGACCAGAATGGGGATGATCGTTGCCGGGATTGTCACGGTCAGCGTGTTCAACAGGCTGGCGCCCATGCCTTCGGAAAACAGCACCTCGCGATAGTTGTCCAAGGTAAAGGCGGGCGCGGTTTTGGCGCGTACGAACAGGCGCAGGCCACGCGTGCCGTCCTGCGCCTGGGAATAAGTGATGGTGTAATCCCCGTTCGCCGCAACCGAAATCAGCGCGCCGCTTTTGTGTTCTCCAACCTCCCCCGGCGCAAAGGCCTCCGGGTCCTGCGAGGTGATGCCAAACGCCACCACCTGCCCGCCTGAGGCTTGCAGGACATTGCCCGACAAAACCCAGACAGCGCCCTGCGGCTTGGCCTCGGCGGGCGCGGCGGCGCGTTGGATGAAATTGCGTTCAGACGCTGCCAAGGCCGTCCACCAGCCCGAGGTGGAAATCTGGTCGCGATCCCGAAAGGATGAAATCAACAAGCCAACCGTTGGAATGATCCACAGCACCACCAACAGCACGACCGAGATATTGACGACCCAGGTCAGCTGGGGCTTTGAACCTGCCATATCCATCAGCGCATCTCCTTGCGGGCGTTAGAAATGTTCCAGGCCATGATTGGTGTGACCAGCAGCATGATCACCATCACGATGGCCGATCCGCGCCCGAAATCAGGCGTGCCGCGAAACATCCAGTCATACATGAGATTGGCCAGAACCTGCGTGCCCCACTGGCCGTTGGTCATGGCAAACACGATGTCGAACACCTTCAACACGGTGACGGTGATCGTCGTCCAGACCACGGCAATCGTGCCCCAGATCTGCGGGATCTTGATCTTGAAAAACACCTGCATGGGCGTGGCACCATCCAGAAAGGCGGCTTCGATGGTTTCTTCGCTGATGCCGCGCAGGGCGGCGGACAGGATCACCATGGCAAAGCCGGTCTGGATCCAGACCAGGATGATCATCAGGAAAAAGTTGTTCCAGAATGGCACGGTGATCCAGGCCTGCGCGTCAAACCCGATGGATTGCACCAGCGCATTCAACAGCCCGATCTGGTCCCCCTGATTTTCGCCGCGATAGTCATAGACGAATTTCCAGATCACCGCCGCGCCGACAAAACTGATCGCCATGGGCATGAAAATAAGGCTTTGCGCCGTCGCGCCCCATTTGATGCGATCGGTCAGGCCAGCGGCGACAAGCCCGCAAAACGTCGAGGCCGCCGGCACGAACGCCAGCCACAGCATGTTGTTCACCAGGCTTTCCTGGAACTTGGCATCCTGTGCCAGCCAGGTGTAATTCGCCAGTCCGACAAATTCGTCGCCGCCGGCGCTGTTCAGCGACAACCAGGCGGTCGAGATCACCGGATAGACCAGATACAGCCCCAGGATCGCCAGCGCCGGAAAGAGAAACAGCCAAGGCCGGATCGCCGTCGCCCAATTGATATTGCGCCCCGCATGGTCGCCTGTGGGCGGAAAGATGCGGTCCAGCGCGATGTTGGAAAAGAAGAAATAGGCAACGCAGCCAAACACGCCGATGACAATCGTCGATACGGCCATAAGCAGTTGATCCATGGTGACCTCCCCGTCGCCCATTTGCGCCCACTTGCACCCTCTTGCGCCGACACGCAGCCTGTCGCGTTTTACGATGTGTGAAAAGCGGGTCCAGCCCGGCGAATGTGCCGCCGGGCTGGGGGCAATGCTCTGATTACTTGATCGAGTCCCAGGTGTCCTGGATCGAATTGGCGACGTCGGTGGCGTCCTTGCCACCGGCATAATCGACCATGCCGGTCCAGAACACACCAGCGCCAATCGCGCCGGGCATCAGGTCAGAGCCGTCAAAGCGGAACGTATCTGCGTTCAGCAGGATGTCGTTCATCTTGGCAACGGTCGGGTCGGTAAACACGGCTGTGTTCACGCCCTTGTGCGGCGTCAGAAACCCGGTCTGCGCCATCCAGATTTCATGCGCGATGGGGGTTTTCAGGAATTCCATGAAGGCCTGTGCGCCTTTGGAATCTTTGGTCACACCAAAGACGGTGCCCGCGCCCAGAACCGGTTGGCCCAGATCCTTGCCCGCATAGGCCGGGAAGTAGAAGAAATCGGCGTCCACGCCCACATCCGTGCCTTCGGGGAAGAAGGACGGGATGAAGCTGGCCTGACGGTGCATGTAACACTGTGGCGGCGAGGCAAACAGGCCCTGCGGGCTGTCGCGAAAATCAGTTGTGGCGACGGCCCCGGCGCCCCCGGCCACATAGGCGTCATTGCGCGCGAAGGCTCCGAATTCTTCGATGGCCGCCACGACTTTCGGGTCGTTGAACGGCAGCTCATTGCTGACCCAGGCGTCATAATCCGCAGGCGTCTGCGTGCGCAGCATCATGTCTTCGACCCAGTCGGTTGCCGGCCAGCCTGTCGCGCCGCCAGATCCCAGACCAATGCACCAAGGCGTGCCGCCATCGGCGACGATCTGGTCGCTCAGCGCTTTCAGATCTTCCATGGTTTCGGGCACGTCATAGCCTGCGTCTTCGAAGTTTTCCGGCACGTACCAGACCAGCGATTTTACATCGACCTTATAGAAAAAGCCGTACATCGCGTCGCTGCCGTCTTTGCCCGCATAGGTGCCCAGATCGACCCAGGACTGCCCTGCGGCATAGTTCTCGCGGGTCCAGTCGGCGGTTCCGGCGGACAGCGGCGTCAAGAACCCCTTGGCCGCCATGTCAGCGGCCAGGCCCGGCTGCGGGAAAATTGCGATATTGGGGGGGGAGCCCGCTTCGGCATCGATCACGATCTGCTGCTCAAAGCTGTCCGAACCCGAATAGTCCACGGTCGCGCCGGTCGCGGCTTCGAAATAGGCGATGACGGTTTCAACCAGATCTTTGTCCGGCCCAAGCCAAGGACCCAGCACGGTGATGGTTTCACCGGCCAAATCCATCGCCTTCAAGGCCTCAAAGCTGGACCAGGTAAAATCGCCTTCACCGGGGGCGAATTTCAGATGACCGTCTGCTGCAGCCATCCCGGTCGACAAGGCCAGAGCGGCGACGCCAGCATAAAGAACGTGTTTCATGATATCCTCCCAGAAAGGCGCCGGAACTGACGCGCAAAACAATCCACACTTCAAGGTCGGCAAGCCGCCTCAAAGCGCTTTGAATAGCAAAAACATCGCGCAGTTTCCCGGACCTGTCAATGATCTCGCTTAAGGTGCGCCAGGTCTGGCCAACGCCCATGTTTGCAACGCCGACCCAACAAACTCCTTTTGACGCCGCGACATGCGGGCGTTAGGGTCAGGTGCACCCAAACCGCTTTGAAAAGCCCGCCATGAACCTGAAACAACTGTCGGAACTTCTGAGCCTGTCGCAAACAACGGTCAGCCGGGCCTTGAACGGCTATCCCGAAGTCAGCGAAGCCACGCGCATCCGCATACAGGCCGCCGCGCAGGTCCATGGCTATGCCCCGAACATGCGCGCGCGCAGTCTGGCAACCGGGCGCACGCAGGCCATTGGCCATGTGATTCCCGTCAGCGCAAAGCACGAGATGGTGAACCCGGTGTTTGCCGACTTTGTTGCCGGGGCCGGGGAGATTTATTCGAAGAATGGTCATGACATGTTGCTGTCGGTCGTCACCGATGATCAAGAGGAAGCGGCCTATCGCGCCTTCAAGGCCAAAAGAAATGTCGATGGCATCATCCTGCACGGCCCGCGCCGGGGCGATCCGCGCATCCCTCTGTTGAACCAGATCGGCCTGCCTTTTGTCGTGCATGGGCGCAGCTCGGACTCGACCGAAGATTATGCCTGGGTGGATGTGAACAACACCCAGGCCTTTGAGCGGGCCACCAGGTTCCTGTTGGACCTGGGCCACCGTCGCATTGCGCTGATCAACGGGCTGGCCCACATGGATTTTGCCATTCGCCGCCAGTGCGGCTTTGACGCCGCCCATGCGGACCGGGGCCTGACCCCGGACCCGACGCTGATGCTGTCTGGTGAAATGACCGAAACCAATGGGTTTGAGGCCGCACGCAGCCTGCTGGCCCGGCCAGACCCGCCGACGGCGTTTCTTGTGTCCTCGATGATCACGACAATCGGCGTGCGCCGCGCGGCAGAAGAACGCCGCCTGACGCTGGGGCGCGACATTTCGGTGATCACCCATGACGATGAGCTCAGCTATTTCAGAAATGGCGCCGAGGTTGCGTTGTATACCGCAACCCGCAGCTCCGTGCGCCAGGCCGGGCGGCGCGCCGCCGAGGTGCTGTTGGACATAATCCGTGGCGGCACGGGGCCACGTCAGGTCTTGCTGGAAGCCGAATTGACCTTGGGACAATCCACCGGCCCTGCCCCCACGCCTGTGCGAGGACGGTCGTGATGGATTTCACCCGCGCAGATTTCCCCGACGACTTCCTGTTTGGGGTGGCGACCTCGGCCTATCAGATCGAAGGACACGGCTTTGGTGGCGCGGGCCCAACCCATTGGGACAGTTTTGCCGCCACACCCGGCAACGTCGTGAACGCCGCCCACGGCCAGGTGGCCTGCGACCATTACCACCGGATGGACGAGGACCTGGATCTGATCGCGAATGCGGGTTTTGACGTCTATCGTTTTTCCACCAGCTGGGCGCGGGTGCTGCCCGAGGGGCGCGGCACGCCAAACCCACAGGGGCTGGATTTCTATGACCGTCTGGTTGACGGGCTGCTGGAACGCGGCGTGAAACCGGCGCTGACGTTGTATCACTGGGAACTGCCCAGTGCGCTGGCCGATCTGGGCGGCTGGCGCAACCGCGATATTGCCAATTGGTTTGCCGACTATACCCGCGTAATCACGGAGCGGATCGGTGAACGGGTCTGGTCGGCCGCCCCCATCAACGAACCCTGGTGTGTCAGCTGGGCGTCTCATTTCGAAGGCCACCACGCGCCGGGTCTGCGCGACATCCGCGCCACCGCACGCGCCATGCACCATGTGTTGCTGGCCCACGGGCGCGCGATCGAAGTGATGCGCGACCAAGGCATGGGCAATCTGGGTGCTGTGTGCAATTTCGAATATGCCCAGCCCGTCGATGACAGCCCCGAGGCCGCCCGCGCCACCGCCACCTATGACGCGATCTATAACCGGTTCTTCCTGGGCGGCCTCTTTCACGGGGCCTATCCAGACGAAGTGCTGGCGGGGCTCGAGCCACATCTGCCAGACAAGTGGCAGGACGATTTCCCCACCATCCGCCAGCCGGTCGATTGGTGCGGTTTGAATTATTACACCCGCAAGATCATCGGCCCCGCCGACACGCCCTGGCCTGCGCTGCGCGACTGCCCCGGCCCCCTGCCCAAGACCGAAATGGGTTGGGAGATCTATCCAGACGGCTTGCATCATTTCCTGACCCGCACCGCGCGCGACTATACCGGCGACCTGCCGCTTTATGTCACCGAAAACGGCATGGCGAACGCGGATCGGCCCGGCGTGCCTGATCAGGCCAGGATCGACTATCTGAACGCCCATATCGCCAGCCTGCGTCAGGCCATGGCCGAAGGCGTGCCCGTCAAAGGCTATTTCATCTGGTCGCTGATGGACAATTACGAATGGGCCCTGGGCTATGACAAACGCTTTGGTTTGATGCATGTTGACTTTGACACCTTGCAGCGCACCCCCAAGGCATCCTATGAAGCGCTGAAGGTAGCGCTAACGGACACATGACACAGCCCCCTGCAAACACTTATTCCCTGCTGGCTGATATTGGCGGCACCAACACCCGCGTGGCGCTGGCACGCGGCGGTGACTTGCTGCCCGACACGATCCGCCGCTTTCGCAACCGCGACTATCCGGGGCTGGAAACCGTGCTGCACGAGTATCTGGATCAGGAAGGCAACCCCGACTGCGCCGGTGCCTGTGTCGCCGCTGCGGGCCCCGTGCGCGATGGGGTCGCCGAGCTGACCAATCTGAACTGGCGCATCACCCCCGAAACCCTGGCGCGCGCCGCCAAGGCCGAAACCGTGGCCATCCTGAATGATCTGCAAGCGCAGGGCCACGCGCTGGGCCACCTCAACGGTGACAGTCTGCGCACCGTGATTTCGGGCCAGCCCGCCGCCGCCGATGCTGCCATGCTGGTCATTGGCATCGGCACCGGCTTCAACTGCGCCCCGGTCTATCAGACCAACGCCGGGCGCCTTGTGCCCCCTGCCGAAGCAGGCCATGCCAATGTGCCGATCCGCACTGCGGACGAATTGGCCCTGCTGCAATTCGTCGAAACCGCGCATGGGTTCCCGGCCATCGAAGACGTGCTGTCGGGCCGGGGCCTGGAACGGGTTCACCTGTGGCTGTCCACCCGCGCGGGCACCCCGCGAAAGAAAAGCGCCGCCGACATCATGGCTGCGGCGGACGCAGGCGATGCGCTGGCCCATGAAACCCTGCGGTTTTTCATCCGCACGCTGGGCACCGTGGCTGGCAACCTGGCCCTGATCCATCTGCCCTTTGGCGGCATCTATCTGGTCGGCGGCGTCGCCCGTGCGACCGCCCCCTGGCTGGAGCAGTTCGATTTCGAACGCGCCATGACCGACAAGGGCCGCTTTGCCGGCTTCATGCAGAATTTTTCCGTCACCGTGATCGAAGACGACTATGCCGCTCTGACTGGATGCGCCCATCATCTGGCGCATATTCTGGCGATCTGAAAAAAATGCGGCGCCGTTTAGGCCTATTTTAACTCCCCCTGCCCTACACCCGAATATGACCGGACGGAAAAGGGCATATTTCATGATGTGTACGACATTGAAAATGGGGGGGCTGCGATGACCTCGGCAACTTTAATGCTCGAGGCGCGGCTCGACCTGAAAACTGCGGCACAAACCGCCACGGCTGTCATGGAACATGACGGCCAGGACCTGACCCTGGATGCAAGCCAGGTCACCCATTTCGGCGCTCTGGGCGTACAGGTGCTGCGCGCTGCGGCCCGTACCTGGTCCGAAAACGGTCATGCCCTTGCCCTTGTGAATGCCTCAAGCGACTGCGTCGATCAGATGGTTCTGCTTGGGTATGAGCCGGCGACGATTACCCAATGGGAGGATACTGAATGAGTATCAATGTTCTTGCTGTCGATGACAGCCGCACCATGCGCGACATGGTGCGCCTGGCCCTGTTGGGCGCCGGGATTGAGGCAGAAGTCGCCGAAGACGGCGTTCACGGGCTGGAAGTCCTGGATGACATGTCCCCCCCAGACGCCATCATCACCGACATCAACATGCCGCGTATGGACGGGTTTCAATTCATTGATGCCGTGCGCGCCAAAGACAAATACAGCGCCATACCGATCCTGGTCCTGACGACGGAAAGCGCCACCGACATGAAGCTGCGCGCCCGCGAAGCCGGCGCAACCGGGTGGATCGTGAAACCTTTTGACCCGGCAAAACTGGTCAAGGCCGTCAGAATGGTAGCGGGGTAAGCGCATGTCAGATCCAATGGCCGAAATCCGCGCCTCCTTCTTCATCGAATGCGAGGAGCTTCTCGAAGCCCTGCAAGATGGCCTGCAAACGATGTATGACGGCGCGCAGGACGACGAAACAGTGAACATCGTCTTTCGGGCGGTTCATTCGATCAAGGGCGGTGCCGGGGCGTTTGGCCTGGACACGCTCGTGGGGTTTGCCCACCAGTTCGAAACCGTTCTGGACGAGGTGCGGTCGGGCACCCTTGCCGCTGACACAGACGTGCTGAAACTGTTCTTCCAATGCGGCGACGTTCTTGCCGACCTTGTGCGCGAAAGCCGGGACGCGCTGCCCCATGACACCAGCGTATCAGCACCGGTTCTTGCGGATTTGGCAGCCCTTCTGGGCGACAAAGGCACCGAGGAAGAAGAAGAACTTGAGTTTCAACCCATGGGCCTGTCTCTGGCCCTTCCAGGTCTGGATATTGCTGAAACAGGCGCTGATGACAGCCAGGATCTGCTGGCCTGTGAACCATCCTGGACCATCCATTTCACGCCCCATGCCGTCCTGTTTTCCAGCGGCAATGAACCGCTGTTCCTGTTTAAAGGCCTGCGTGATCTGGGCCCCATGGAGGCCGTCTGCCAAGTCAATGACCTCCCTGCACTGGCGGACCTCGACACAGGGGCAAGCCACCTGACCTGGGTCATCTCTCTGACGACCAGCGAAGGTGAAGGCGCAATTCGCGAGGCCTTCGAATTCGTCGATGGTCTGTGCGACCTGGAGATCGAACAAGACACCCCGACCCTGCCCGAGCTTGCGACTTTGCCCGACCTCCCGGCTCTGCCAGACTTGCCTGACCTGCCAAGCCTGAATGACGACACGGGCTCAGGCGAAAGCCCTGACGCCGCCCCAGTCCCCGACATGGAAATGCCCGCCGCGCCGGACACCGCAGCGGCTCCAGATCCGGCACCGCAAACCGTGGCCGCACCGCCCGCAAAAGCGGCCCCAGCCAAGTCTGAGACCCCTGCTCCTGCCCAGAAAACCGCCGCACCATCCCCCCGCGCAACCGTGCGTGTCGATCTGGACCGGATTGACCGGTTGGTGAACCTGGTCGGCGAAATCGTGATCAATCAGGCGATGCTGACCCAAAGTGTAGAAGAGGCCGGCCTGGCCCCGAATTCGGCAGTCCGCACCGGGCTCGAAGAATTCCTGCAACTGACGCGGGACATTCAGGAAAGCGTGATGATGATCCGCGCCCAGCCGGTCAAATCCCTATTCCAGCGCATGTCCCGTATCGTACGCGAGTCCTCAGCCGGAATCGGCAAAGACGTGCGGCTCCGCACCGAGGGCGAAAACACCGAAGTCGACAAAACCGTCATCGAACGCCTCGCTGACCCTCTGACGCATATGATCCGAAATGCCGTTGATCACGGGTTGGAATCCACCGAAGAGCGGACCGCTGCCGGAAAATCCGCCGAAGGCAATGTCTATTTGACGGCAATGCACCGATCCGGCCGTGTGGTCATCGAAGTGGCCGATGATGGCGATGGCATCAATCGTGAGAAAGTGCGCAAGATCGCCGAAGAAAAGGGCCTAATCGCGCCAGACCTGCCGCTGTCCGACGGTGACATCGACAACCTACTGTTCTTGCCTGGATTTTCAACTGCGGACGAGGTCTCGAACCTGTCCGGCCGCGGCGTCGGCATGGATGTGGTCAGAAGCTCGATCCAGGCACTTGGGGGGCGAATTTCGATCACATCGGAACGCGGCAAAGGCACGACGTTTTCAATCTCTCTGCCCTTGACGCTGGCCGTTCTTGACGGAATGGTCGTCCGGGTTGCCGGTGAAACGCTTGTCGTTCCGTTGAATTCAATTCTTGAGACCCTCGCCCTCACGCGTGAAGAAATTCGCGAGTTCGGCCCGGAAACCCATGTGGTGAAGATTCGCGACAGCTTTGTTCCGCTGTTGGATCTAGGCGCGGAACTTGGTTATCGCCGCCCGTTGGACGACTATTCTGGCGGCGTGGTTCTTTTGATCGCCCAGGAGGATTCCAGCAGAGCTGCGGTGGTCGTGGATGCGATCGAAGACCAAAGACAGGTCGTGATCAAAGGGCTGCAAGACAGCTATGGTCGCGTGCCCGGAATTGCCGCGGCAACAATCCTGGGAGATGGCCAAATCGCCCTGATTTTGGACCCCGTGGACCTGATCACCCAAGCAAGTGGCCGCACCCGCCCCCCCCACACAATCGTTTCGAAAGCAGGATAAGCATCATGACCGACGCAACCAATCAAATCGACAAACAGAAAGACGGCACGGAAATCGAGCTGTTGTCCTTCCTTGTCGGCGGTCAGGACTATTCCGTCGATATTATGTCCGTTCGGGAAATTCGGGGGGGGGCAAAAGCGACCTCTCTGCCCCACTCCCCCGCCTACGTTCAGGGTGTCATCAACCTGCGCGGCACGGTTCTACCTATTATGGATTTGGCCAAGCGCCTTGGGATGAACACCGAAGTGGACAAAGATCGCAATGTCATCATTGTCGTGGCAATTGAAGAACGGACCGTTGGCCTGATGGTGGACGCGGTGTCCGATATCCTGGCGATCTCCGAGGAAGACATGCAACCGCCGCCCGAAATGCCTGCGGACAATGAACGGAACTTCGTTTCGGCTCTGACCATTGTCGATGGACGCATGATCCGCATTCTTGACCTCAACGCAGTGCTTCCCCCGGCCGCCGAGGAAGCCGCATGAACCAACTCCTCCAATCCACCGGGTCTGCGATCACGGGTCCTCCTCTTGAAGAAACCGCCTTCAAGCGGATCGCATCCATTGCACATATGGAAGCCGGCCTGGCAATCGCGCCAGGCAAGGCAGCCATGGTTCGAACACGCCTTGCACGTAGGCTGAGGGCCCTGAAACTGGACAGCTATGACGCCTATTGTGAACTTGTTGCGAGTGACGCAGGTAGCGTTGAACGGCGCGAGATGATTTCAGCGCTCACGACCAACGTGTCTCACTTTTTCCGGGAAGATCATCACTTTGACCGGATGAAAAGTGAAGTTCTTCCGGACCTTTTGGACAAGGCCAAGAACGGAGGTCGTGTCCGGATCTGGTCGGCAGGCTGTTCAAACGGTCAGGAACCCTATTCGATCGCAATGACAATTCTGGAAATGGCAAACCTGCCAGAGACAGCAGACCTGCGTATTCTGGCAACAGACATCGACCCTAAAGTCATCTCCTTTGCGCGGCAGGGTATTTATGATCAACGCATGATGGCGGGGCTACCCGCGGACATGCGGGACAAGTATTTTTCGCATTCGGCGTCAGGTCCTGGGCAATGGGCGGTGTCGGATGCGCTGAAGAAACTTGTGGTTTTTCGCGAATTGAATCTGCTGCAAAAATGGCCGATGCGTGGCTCGTTTGACGTCATTTTGTGCCGCAACGTCGTTATCTACTTTGATGCGGACACCCAAACCCGGCTTTGGCACAGCTTTTCGAACGCCATGCACCCTGACTCGTGGCTGTTTCTTGGTCACTCCGAGCGCGTTTCCGATTGTTGCATGCACCTGTTTTCCAACCGTGGTGTTACCGCGTACCAGCGCACTGATGGCTTGCGCTCCCCCATTGCAAGCTCGAACGCGCACTCCTGAAAGGACAAGATCATGGCACTTCGTGACCAGTTGAGAACAATTGTGGTGGATGACATGTCAACCAGCCGCGGTCTTATCACGCAAGCCCTGGACGGCTTCGGTGTTCGCCAAATTGAAAGCGCACCCGATGGCCCTTCCGCTCTCCAAAAAATTGCGGCTTGGCCTGTCCATCTTGTCATTTCCGACATGAATATGCCCGGTATGAATGGTCTCCAACTTCTGCATGCACTGCGAACAGCGCCGCAAACCAAAGGTGTTGGCTTCTTGCTGATCACCGGCAAAGCCGATCGCGAAATCATCGAGCATGGCAAGAAGCTCGGGATGAACAACTTCCTGAAAAAACCCTTCCAACCCGATGAGTTGCGTAAAGCGATTGAAGCGATTGTTGGGCGTCTCTAAGGATTTCTCCATGAAACAACACCCGCAAGAGACCGCCCCGGACACCGGGAGTGAAATCCTCATGAGCAAGCTGCTGGCAGGATGTTCAACTGAGATTGCGGCGTCAGCACGGTCTTGTACGCAATTGCAATGGGTGATGTCCCGGCTTCTTGAAACGGCCCAACATCCAGACCTAGCCGCCGAAATGCATGTTCTGCAAGACATCGACCGTCTCCAGCAGACACTGGGGGATCTCGCATGCCTTCTGGAACTGATCAGTAGCCGAGCATTGGAACAGCCCGTTCAAAAAGAGGATTTTTTGTCGTCTCTCCGACTGGTCTCTCTTCGTACCCGCCTGTTGAATGAACCCGCTGGATCTGACAGCCAGCAAGAAGGTCTTGAAAGCTGTGAGGCCAGTGATGTGACTTGGCTATAAGCCATCTGGTCGCACAGGTTCAAACACGCGATTGAAAGATCGAAACCGCATAACAAAAATCCACCAGAACGCTCAATGCTTTTGGTGGCTTTGCTGTTTCAAAACAACTCAATCTCATTGTGTACAACCGGGTTGGGCACGACAATTGGAACTTTGTTGTCCACTATTTTCACGCGGGCCCGCCCAGTCCCTGGCCAAAATTCCAAGCGGCGTGCTTTGTCTCCCCCCAAATCACCACCAACATGTTGAATCCGTTCACGGGCAAGAAAATCGATTACAAACTCACCATTTCGAACCCCTGCGTCGGACAGGCCTTGTATCATGCATGCACCGCCAAACACCTTCGCCTGAAGATTAAAGCGATCGGCACCCTGCCGGATCAAACCATTGATCAGGAGCTCCATCCCATTCACCCCATGGCCAAAAACATCGACTGCGTTACGGCTATCATCAGTGAACAATACATGGTTCATCCCGCCAATACCCCTGGCCGGGTCCCACAAACAAGCTGATACGCACGATCCCAGAAGTGTCGCAATCACGCGTTCCCTCCCTGCTTCGATCGCATGCTCACCCTGGCTAATATAGGTCCTCTGTAGGTGTCCATTTATTCCGCTGATGGCAGTCATGTGCGCACCTCGCTATTTTTCCGGTTTGTTTCATCCAGGATGCGACCTGCGATCCCCCCAAGGGGAAGGGACACATCGACACCGCCCAATTCGCAAGCCATCCTCGGCATGCCATAAATCACACTTGTTTCCTTGTCCTGAGCGATGCAGAGCGCGCCTTCAGATCTCAGCGCCGCCATTCCCGCAGCTCCGTCCGAACCCATACCCGTCAGAAGGGTTGCAATGGCCCTGGATGCAACGGGCCGCGCGGACAAAAACAGGGCATCAACAGACGGACGATGGCCGGAAACCTTTTCTCCTGAACGCAATCGGGTTCGGGTTCCATCCGCGGACAATTCCATGTGATGTTCGCCCCCAGGGGCAATCATGACCTGGCCCTGCTGCACCAGTGAGGCGTCCTGTGCCAAACTGACATTCGGTTTGCAAATTCCGTTCAGCCGGGCCGCAAAATTCACCAGAAACTGTGCTGGCATATGTTGTGTTATCAGTGTCGGTGGGCAGTCCGTGGGGAAGCCGGTCAAAACAGCTTCTAGAGCTTCGACACCGCCTGTGGACGCACCGATCAAAACGATCTTGTTGTTCCAATTTCTGTTTCCCTGCCTGTATGGCACCGTTGGTTGGATCCGAGCGGCCCCCATGACCCGCGCTTTGGCCGCCAAACAAAGGGCGTCGGCAAGGGCGGAAAGCGTTTCTTCTGCTCTTCCAAACCTGGGCTTACCAATGCACTCCACGGCGCCCAGAGCCAGAGCGCGAACCGCTGCTTCGCTGCCCTTCACGGTATGGGATGAGACCATGACCACCGGCATCGGACGTGCCTTCATCAGGCGTCGCAGGAACTCCAAACCATCCATTTGCGGCATTTCAACATCCAATGTCATGACATCTGGATTGTGCTTGCGGACGGCTTCACGCGCTTCGCGGGCCGAGCCGGCTTCGGCGACAACATCCAGCCTCGGGTCCGCTTCGAGGCCAAGCTTGATAAGTCGGCGAATACTGGCGCTGTCATCGACAATCAAGACACGCACACTGTCAGACATGTTTATCCTCCAAGACAGCCCTCCGATTGAAGTGTTGTCCCAGCATCAGAAATCATCCCAATCATCTTCGACCGGCTGCATGGCCGGGGCGGTGGCTGTCGCCGATGTGTGGGATACAGCTGGCGAGGACTGCACCGG
>Ga0209121_10000263_pt1 | contig 56366 bp, 58 predicted proteins | sample Cruoilmetagenom3_FD_187292 | JGI IMG/M metagenome (GOLD analysis project Ga0209121, IMG submission 187292) | Oil polluted marine microbial communities from Coal Oil Point, Santa Barbara, California, USA - Sample 3 (SPAdes) (version 2) | ecosystem: Environmental > Aquatic > Marine > Oil seeps ... | reverse complement strand
TTTTGAGTTTGGCCCCGATGGGTTTGGCGCCTGCCTGCCTCTGGCAGGTCAACCCGTCGGGTTGAATATGTTTTGACAGGGGCCGTTGTTTTGGGTATAATGCCTGTCAAACGGTAGAGACGCTATTAATCGCGTCTCTACAGAAAGACGGTAACAGCTAAAGCTGTCATTACAAAAGGGGAGTTTGCACCATGATTTTATACCTCGTCGTCCTTTTCATCGTCCTTGCCGTATCGTTGATACTGGCGGTTTGGGTTGCTCGAAAAAAAGGATTGGCCCCGATCCAGTTTGACAACATTGTTTTAGCCATTCGGGTTCCCAAAGAAAACGAAAAAGACGCTCTTTCCTCCGAACAGATGTTCTCTTCGTTGCACGGTCTTCTTAAGGTGACTCCCGAGCTCCAGGAACATATTTCTTTTGAAATTGTTAGCTCTTCCGGGGGGATCAATTTTTATGTTGCCGCTCCGAAAGAATTGCGCACCTTCGTTGAGAGCCAGATTTACGCCCAATATCCGGAGGCCGAGATTCGGGAAGTGGAAGATTACACCCTAAAAATAGACCCTCAAGCCTACGCTACCGACGGCACCTATCTTAGATTGGGCAAGGAGCACATCTTTCCCATCCGAACCTTTGAGGACTTTGAGGTTGACCCTTTGGCGGCGATCACCGGGGCGATTTCTGATCTATCCGCCGGCGAACGGGTCTGGATACAGATTTTACTCAGGCCGGTCCCCGATGTTTGGCAAGAGGAGGGTTACCAATACATTGATCGACTACGCGAGGGGAGGGAATCAATTGGATTGGGGTTGATGGAGATTTTGGGCGGGATTCAGCAGGAAATTGGCGATTTTTTTCTTCACCTGCTTAAGTCAATCTTTAGCGGTCCGCCGGAATTAGGGGCGGCCGAAAAGTCCCGTGCAGAAGCGGTTTCCCTTTCCGCCGGTCAAGAACTAGAAATCAAGGCCATCGAGGAGAAAATGACCCACATGGGTTTTGAGACCCTGATTCGGATTACCACCCTCGCCCCCAACGGGGCCACCGCTTCGGCGAGGCTGCGTTCGACTCTGGCCTCCTTCCGCCAATTCTCCACTGCCAACCTTAACTCCTTCGTCCGTGGTAGGGAAATTGAGGACAAGGAGGGGTTTTTGGAAGAATACCGCAGGCGGGTTTTCACCCCAGAGCATAGTTACATTCTGGATACGGTGGAGTTGGCCTCCATTTTCCACCTTCCCTCAATCACCGTAGAAACGCCAGCCATCGCCTGGACAGCCAGTCGCAAAGGGGAGCCGCCGCTGAACTTGCCGACCACCGACTGCACCTATTTTGCCCGAACTACTTTCCGGGATAAACTGGTCAATTTTGGAATCAAAAACGATAACGACGACCGCCGCCGCCACGTTTATTTGGTTGGTAAAACGGGCACCGGCAAGACAACCGTTTTTAAGAACATGGTCATCCAGGATATGGAAGCGGGCAGGGGAGTGGGGGTTTTGGACCCTCACGGTGATCTGATCGAAGAACTGCTCGACCATGTTCCCGACGACCGAATCGAGGACGTGGTCTTTCTCAACCCCGGCGACGCCGAACGGCCAGCGAGTATCAATATGTTGGAGTGCGACGACCCCACCCAGAAGAACTTGATGGGTTCCGGTCTGGTGACGGCGGTCAAAAAACACTTCGAATTTTCCTGGGGTCCGCGTCTGGAGTATTTGCTTAACAACGCCGTTTTGACCCTCCTGGAGGTGCCAAACACAACTCTGTTGGGGATCGTTCGCCTGCTGATGGACAAAAATTATCAGAAATATATCGTTTACAAGATTAAAGACCCGGTCCTTAAAGACTTTTGGGAAAACGAATTCCAGCAGATGATGGGCAATACCAAATTTCACACCGAGGCCATCTCTCCCATTCAGAACAAAATCGGCCGTTTTTTGGCTACTTCGACGATCAGGAACATTTTGGGTCAGGCCAAGTCTTCGATTCGGCTGGATGAGGTGATGAACGAGGGTAAGATTCTCTTTATCAACCTTTCTAAGGGAATGATTGGCGAAGATAACGCTAATCTTTTGGGGTCGCTGATTATTTCACGGTTGAACTTTATGGCCATGCAGAGGGTGCGGATTCCCGAGGGGGAGCGGAGGGACTTTTTCCTCTACGCCGATGAGTTTCAAAACTTTGCCAGTGGTTCTTTTGCTTCCATTTTGTCCGAAGCCCGGAAATACCGTCTTTGTCTGAATTTGACTCACCAATACACCGCCCAATTGCCAGAGGAGATGCAGGATGCCGTTTTCGGGAACATCGGAACCATTATCTCCTTTGCCTTGGGGGCGCCAGATGCCGCGATTCTAGCCCCGGAGTTCGAGCCCACTTTTGAGGCCAACGATTTAATCACTCTGGACAAGTATAGTGTTTATGTCAAACTGATGATTGACGGGATGACCAGCCCCCCTTTTTCGGGAGCGACGATGCCGCCGCCGAAGGAGGGGACGGGTAATGCTGAAGAAGTGGTTCGGCTTTCGCGGGAGAAATACGGCCAGCCGGTGGGGAAGGTTGAGGAGCGGATTAAGAGGTGGACGGAGAAGAAGTTTGATTTGGGAACGGCCAAGGCGGAGGAAGCCCGAGCACGGAAAAAGGAAGTACCCAAACCGAGATCATTGGAGGGAGAGGTTAAGGTTGGAGAACGAGACTCTAAATCCAAAATCCTAAGTTCCAAACAAGCACCAAATTCTAAATTCTAAAACGTTTAGGATTTGTAATTTAGGATTTATTTGGAGCTTCGATATTAGAGTTTAGGATTTTCGTTTAAGGGGGTGAAGTTATGGTAAAGAAAAAATTTGATCAACAATTAATTATCCAGGCCTTAAACGCTGCGGAAACCAATGTTCGGCTGGCGAAGACGCTTTTGTCTGGCGTTGGGGCGGTGGCGTCCAAACCCTCTACCAAGGATTTGCCGGGGGTTACCGGTATTTTTGATGGCGAAAATATGGTCACTGAGGAGGGCAAGAAGTATACGGTCAATCCCAATTACGCCTCCAAATCTGTTCTTGTCTATGGGGATACTTTGAAGCGGGTTGAGGTTGACGGTAAGGAGCGGTTTAAACAGATTGAGCGGGTCAAGCGGCAAAAGGTCGAAGGTATTTTGGCCAAGAAGGACGGCAAATTTGTGATCGTGACCGCCGATGGTTCCTATCAAGTTTCCCAAGCGGCGGTGAATTTTTATAAAGGTGAAGACGGCGACGAGGTGGTTGTTGTCCTGCCCTTGAAGGATAAAACGGTGCCCTACGCGGCTTTGGAGTCGGTTAAAAAGGAGGAGAAAAAGAAGAAGGAAAAGGAAAGCGTAGTTGCCCCGACACCCGTCGAGGCCAAGGTGGAGAAGAAACCGGCGATCAAGAAGAAGGCCCCCGAAAAACCTGTTAGGAAGAAGGTAACTTCGCCCGTTGCTCAGGTCGGCGTTGAGGACGACGACGAGTTGCGGTGAGCGGCGGCGCTTTTGTGTTACAATTAATCCACAATGTCTGGGCACAGCAAGTGGAAGACAATCAAACACAAAAAGGCGATCAAGGATGCGCGGCGGGGGAAGGTGTTTACCAAATTAGCCCGAGCGATTACGGTCGCGGCGCAAAAGGGCGATCCCGATCCGGAGATGAATCCGACGCTAAGGACGGCGATTGAAAACGCCAAAGATGGTGATATGCCCAAGGATAATATTAAGCGGGCGATTGAGCGCGGGTCGGGTGGGGGAGAGGGCAATACGCTCTACGAGTTTTCTCTGGAAGGTTACGGGCCGGAAGGAGTGGCTATTGTTTGTGAGATTTTGACGGACAACCGCAATCGAACCGTCGCCGAAGTTCGAAAAATTTTCGATCAGGGCGGAGGTTCTTTAGGAGAGCAGGGGAGTGCGGCCTACGTTTTCAAAAACCCCGAAAACCCCCTTTTTGAAGTCAAAATTGAGGATCAGGGCCTCGCCCAGAAAGTTTTAGAATTGGTTGAGGTGTTGGATGATCACGACGATGTGCAAAGTGTGTTAGCGAATTTTGATATTGCGGAAGAATACGCTAATGGCTAAAAGACTGACCTTCATCCTCACCTCTTTATCTCTGACCGTGTCTTTGGCCCTGACCGATCTGTTGCCTCGTGAACAGCGGTTTTGGTCTATTTTCGTTTTGGGAGCGACGGCTTTTTTCTTTACTTGGTTTGTTCTGCGACGAGAGTTTTTCGGGATTGAGTTTTTTACCCTGTTGGCCTTGCCAACCCTGTTTATCATCGGAATGGGTTTTACCCAGTATTTTTTCCCCAACCTAAGTCTTCTTTTTAAAGCAATTCTTTGGACGGCAACTTTTATTGGATTCTATATTATTCTTTTAGCGCAAAATATTTTTAGCGTTACCGCGGTTAAACCAGTCCCTCTTTTTCGGGCTGCCAAGACCGTGTCATTTTTGTCCTCACTCTTTGTAGCCTTTCTGCTTTTTACGGCTATTTACAAGGGGGGATTTGAGGTTTGGCAACAGGTTCTTTTTGTATCCATTCTGTCCCCAATTTTAGGGTTCCAACCTCTAAGAGCGTCAGGTTTGGATGGTCATTTTGATAAAAAAGTTTTTGCCGTCGGGCTCTTGATTGGTCTGGGGATGGGAGAGTCGGCGCTCGGTTTGAGTTTTTTGCCTTTAAAATCCTTTTTCCACTCCATTGCTTTAACTACGGCTGTTTACATCGGTTTTGGCCTCGGTCAGCAGTATTTACAACACAGCTTGACAAAGCGGACGGTGTTTGAGTATGGGGTTACTGCCTTGATAGTTGGGCTTATTTTAGCTGCGTTATAAATTCTAAATTCTAATATCGAAGCTCCAAACAAGCACCAAATTCGAAATTCTAAACCTCGGACGTTTCGAGTTTAGGATTTGTGATTTAGAATTTGTTTGGAACTTAGGATTTCGGATTTAGGGTTTTCCCGGCCTTTGGCCGTGGAGTAGGGGATTCTGATCGATTTTTCTGCCTCCTCTGGTGGATTGGGCTTAACCACAACTTTTCAATTGTTTTAGCACCTACGAATTACAACTGCTAAGTCCTAAATTAATATATTATAAGGTCTAGGAATAGAGAAGTGTTTGTTATAAACTGTAGTTGAGGCGAAATCTCTCCTGGGGGTCTTTTGTGGATAACTTCTCGAAATTTCTAATTACTAATTTCTAATTACTAATGCCCGTTATATTCTCAAACTCCCCGTCTTAATCTTACTTTTAAAATCACGCTGACCTCTTAGATCTGATTGGCTCTCGGCTGGAGTGGTTTGTAAGTTCCCTATCTAATTTGTAGTTGCGCGGCATGCCGCGCAACTACCAAAACAACAATCTTCTGAGAGGCTCTCTAAGCGTTTATTTCTAAAAGGACGATTGACTGGTCGTGCGGTTTTAATCATTAAAACATAAAATCAAGAAAACATGAAAACATAAAAACACGAGAACACTAAAACAAAACCTGCTTACGATTTCTGGAGTCCATAAATTGACGAATTGAGCCATCAGGAATAACGTAAATAGCCGAAAAATGTAGTGACAAGCTTGCTTGTTATCCGCTGAGTGAGTAACAACTTAAGTTGTCATTCCATTAGACTTGACAAGTTTTAGGTTTTCGTTTATATTTTATTTATACATCGTTAAACTATCTTTATACGACGTCTTCCCAGAGTAGGCGGGAGAGGCCGGGGTGGCGGTTTGCGATGGCGGAAAGGAACAAGATGTGCTATTGTTGGTTCGTAGCAGTTCTGAGGTTGGGTCGTCAGAATTGGAGGTATTCCCCTACTCTAGAAAGTGGCTAAATGGTTAAATGAAACAATTTAACAATTATATTTTAGATTTTCTTGAGTACTGCGAATTGGACCAAAACCTTTCTCCGGCGACGGTAAAGATGTATGATTACTACCTCAATCGCTTTGAGGGTTGGGCCAAAGAGGGGCTGGGTCGAGAGGTTAAACTTAAAGATCTCGATCCCAAACTGATTCGTAAGTATCGACTTTACCTTTCACGGACCGAAAGTAAGAAGACAAAAAAGCGCTTGGCGAAAACGACCCAGCGTTATCATATTGTAGCCCTGCGCTCGTTCGTCAGTTTCCTTGAGAAGCAAGGTTTGGAGGTAATTGCCAGCACTCGAATTGAGTTGGGCAAGGCCGAAGCCCGCTCGCTAAAATTTCTGGAAGAAAAACAGCGGCGGCAACTTTTTAGCGCTTGTGAGACGAAGACGTTGACGGGACTGCGTGATAGGGCTATTTTGGAAGTTCTTTTCAGCACCGGATTACGGGTCAGCGAGTTGGTCAGCTTAAATTGCGATCAGATTAATTTTCGCACTCGGGAGTTTACGGTGGTCGGCAAGGGGCGCAAATCGCGGTTGGTCTTTTTGGACGACGATGCGGTGATGGTTCTTTCCAGATACTTAAAGAGGCGTGATGACCGTCTCAAGCCCCTGTTTATTCGTTACAAGGGACCGAAGCCCGACGATCCTACCGAGGATCCCGAGGGAGAAAGTCGAAGGTTGAGTGTCCGTAGTGTTCAGCGGTTGGTGGAGAAATACGTTAAAAAGTCAGGAATTTCGGTTGGGGCCACTCCCCACACCCTGCGTCACAGTTTTGCGACCGATTTGATGAGGTCGGGAGCGAATATCCGCTCGGTTCAGGAGATGCTCGGTCACAAATCGATCTCGACCACCCAGATCTATACCCACGTCACTAACCCCCAACTTAAAGAAGCCCACAAAAAATTCCACCGCAGAAAAGACTAATTAGTAATTCAGTAAAGACAGTAAAGCCAATAATTCAGTAAAAAACTTGCGGGCGTGCTCGTTTCCATATTTCAGGAATCGCGCACACCCGCTGGTTTGCTGTCACGTGATTTGAACGCTGATACCGAGGTGCGGTACCATCTCGCCACCAACTTCAGTTTCTCCTCTCTCCACGATCGAAAGTACTCTTCCCATTAGCACGTGGCCGAAGCCACTAGCCCCAAGCACATCTCCCTTACGGAGGGTGATTGTCTCCCCCACTTCGGGAACAGTATCCAGATCGGCTAGGACCTGACAGCTCCCCGCTCCGATGGCAATTTTCGCCATTAGTCTTCCTCCTTTGATTATTAGTGTTTTCGACCGCGATGGTGCGACGTTGGGGGCTGCTGTAACACATTACCCCATAAGTTGTCAAGCCCCGACGAAGGTTAATTATACGATCGTGAATTTAAAACACTTTTTTCTCAAAACTTCTGAAACATTCGGAACTTTCTAAAAACGACTACTTTAATTCCACGATCGTGAATTTAAAACGGTGTTTTTTCGAAAGTTTCAAAACTCTACAATATTGTTGAGAGCTGTTGTTGAGAGTGAAGCTCTTGACAAACTCCAGGCCCCACGCAAGAGGGTAAATTGCCCCTTCCCCTACTCTGCCACCATATTTTTTGGTAGAATCGGATAGGTATGGATAATCTGCAAGCAGATCTCGAAAAAAGACTTAACAAGATTAGGCAAGTTTTTGATGTGGATCAGGTTTTGTCTGTAAGACCTGCTCCCGAATCGATTGTCCGCTACTACAGAACAAACAAGCTGGCTTACTCTCTTTTTCATAATTCGCGGGGGTTTGTGCATATGGGAGTGAGTCGTAATCTAAAGTACGGCCGCGATGACTTGCTGGAACAGCCCAAGCTAGTGGCAAAATATATAGAACAGCTAAACGCGCGTAGGGTTTTGGAGCTGGCAACGGGAAAGGGAGCATCTAGTATTTATTTGGCGAGACGGTTTCCAAATGCCCAGTTTGTTGGAGTTGACTTGTCTGGCGGACAGTTGGATGTTGTAAAAAAGAAGGCAGGGAGGATTCGAAATTTCTCCCCAGTCGAGGGTGACTATCACGACTTGAGTCGCTACCCTAACGATCATTTTGATGTGGTCTTTGTGATCGAGGGTTTGTGTCACAGTACGCAGAAGGGCCAGGTGGCTACAGAGGTTTGGCGGGCTTTAAGGAACGGGGGTGTCTTCATAGTTTTTGACGGTTACTTGGGGAGATCCAAGAGTTCTTTGAATGTAGATGAGCGATTGGCGAAGAGATTGACCGAACGTGGGATGATGGTTGATAATTTTGAAAGGTATGAAGACGTGTGGGAAGAGATTCTGCGGGCAGGCTTTGGGGTTGTTTACAAGGAAGATGTTTCAAGATTTATTGTGCCGACACTCAGACGTTTCGAGACTCTAGCGAGGAAGACCATTTTCGCCCATCCAATGCTGGGTCGGTTTGTGGCACGGCTACTTCCCAACGAATTTGCATTTAACGCTGTACCCGCCTATTTAATGCCGTTGTTGGTGGAGATCGGTGTGGCTAAGTATATGATTCTTGTGGTTGAAAAACAGAATCAGGCGTAATTCTTCCCGTCGGAGAGGAGGAGGACGCGGTTGCTTTTTGGGGTTTGGGACGGGGCGAAGGCGAGCCGGAGAGGCGGCGTTGGAAGACTTTTTTGATTTGCTCTTTTTTCTCGGACTCGAAGAGCCGATCGTTGCCGGCAATCTGCATCACCTGGTTGACCGTCTTTTTACCAACAACTTCCTCCAAAACCTTAATATAATTTTCGTTGACGATGCGAACCAAGGGCTGGCGATAGCTTTGGATGACAAAACTCTTGGAAGAAAAGGAGACCTTTTTAATCAGTCGGGTGAAGTGTTTGCGCGCGTCGGTGGAGGAAATTGGCTGTGGTCGAAACATTTCTTCTCTACTTTACCAGGCAGTAAATAGGTTGTCAAGAGTTTGAAAAGTTTTGAGAGTTTGCAAACTTTTTAAAAAGTGGCGGTTTAATTTCACGATCGTGAAATTAGATCGTTATTCGAGGGTGGCGAGGGCGGCGACCTTATTCCCTTTGGAAAGTTTCATCAAACGAACCCCCTGCGTGGCTCGGCCCATGGTTGAAATGTCTTTGACGGGTAGACGAATCACCTGACCCTCGGTCGAAATCAGCAGTAAGTCCCCTTTCCGGTCTTCCATCAGTCGCGAGCAAACTAAATTGCCCGTCTTTTTGTTGACTCGAGCGGTTAGAATCCCCGACCCCCCGCGTTTTTGCTTGCTGTATTCTTTGAGTTCGGTCAGTTTTCCATAACCGTTTTCGGTGACGACCAGTAGAGACGCGATTAATCGCGTCTCTACCCTATTGACAATTTCCATCCCGATCACGTGATCGTCCTTTCCGAGTTTAATCCCTTGCACTCCTTGGGTTGATCTTCCCATCGCCCGAGCGTCGTTTTCGTCAAATCTAATCGACTTTCCTCCGGCGGTAACCAACATGGTTTCGCTCTTTCCGTCGGTCGCCTTGACCCAACAAAGTTCGTCGCCCCCCCTCAACTTGATGGCGATGAGGCCCGTTTTTCTGATGTTTTCGAATTCTTCGAGGGCCGTGCGCTTGACGGTCCCATCGCGGGTAGCCATTATTAGGTATTTTTCGGGCGACGCATGCGTCGCGGCTACACTCAAGATAGCACTAATCTTCTCCCCCACCCCCAAATCCAACAAGTTAACCACCGCCGTGCCCTTGGACCGCCGTCCCCCTTCGGGAATGTCCCAAACCCGCAACGAGTAAACTTTGCCCTCGTTGGTGAAAAATAAGATAGTGTCGTGGGTGTTGGCGGTCAGAATCTCTTCGACAAGGTCCTCCTCTTTTAAGTCAGTCCCAATAACCCCTTTCCCTCCCCTACCCTGGCGTTTGTAGGTGGTCACCGGCAATCGTTTGATGTAACCCGACCGCGTGATGGTGACAATGACCTCTTGGGACTCGATTAACTCCTCTTCGGCAAATTCTCCGGCCATTTGCTTGAAAACCTTGGTTCGGCGCGCGTCGCCATACTTTTCTTTCAGTTCTACAAACTCCTTTTTAACCACTCCCATCATCTTTTTCGGCGAAGCCAGCAGAGTCTCGTATCCTTCAATGGTCTTTAAAACCTCCTTTAGTTCGTCTTCTATTTTTTGACGCTCCAGAGCGGCCAAGCGCCGTAGTTGCATATTCAAAATCGCCGTGGCCTGGATTTCGCTCAACTCGAATTTCTTGATCAAGTTGGCTTGGGCCACCTCTTGATTCTTGGACTTTTTGATGGTTTCGATGACCGCGTCAATCTGGTCGAGAGCGATTTTTAGACCCTTGAGGATGTGGGCGCGGTGCCTGGCCCTTTTGAGTAAATAAGTTGTTCGGTTGACGACGATTTGCTTGCGGTGGCGCAGAAACTCCTCCAAAAGCATTTTGAGGGTCAAAACCCGAGGCTCGCCGCTGACCAAGGCGACGAGGTTGGCGTAAAAAGCCTTTTGCATATCCGTGTATTTATAAAGGAGGTTGAGGACCCGTTGGGGGCGAGCGTTCCGCTTCAGTTCGATGACCACCCGCAGGCCCTGGCGGTCGGATTCATCGCGCAAGTCTTTGATTTTTTCGATCTTCCCGTCTTTAACCAGTTGGGCGATGCGGGCGACCATTTTGGCTTTATTAACCTGATACGGGATTTCGGAGACTACGATCTGGTGGTCTCCCTCGCCATTTTCTTCAATAGTCGCCACCGCCCGCATAACTATTTTTCCTTTGCCGGTGGCGTAGGCTTGGGTGATTTCTTTGGAGTTGTAGATTTCCCCCCCGGTGGGGAAATCAGGACCCTTGATGAATTGGGTTAGGTTTTCGACGGTAACGTCAGAGTCGATTTGGAAAGCGCGACCCTCCGCTTGCGGGCTCGGGGCGGCGGCCTCCACTTTTTGGGGCCCCTGCCCCAAAAGAGTGTTCCCCCGCTCCTGCGCCCGGTGCTCCGGGTCGCTGTCAGTTTCTACGATTTTGATTTTATCAATCATAAACGTTAAGGCATCCACAACTTCGTTGAGGTTGTGGGGAGGGATATTGGTGGCCATTCCGACGGCAATTCCGGTCGTCCCGTTGCAGATAAGGTTGGGAAAAAGCGAGGGTAGAATGACCGGCTCTTCGCGGGAACTGTCGTAGGTGGAACGGTAGTCAACGGTTTCCTTCTTCAAATCTCTGAGTATCAACTCTCCGAACTTGGCCATCCGCGCCTCGGTGTAGCGCATGGCCGCCGGAGGGTCGCCGTCAATCGAGCCGAAGTTTCCCTGCCCTTGGATTAGAGGATACCGAAGGTTGAAGTCCTGACCCATACGCACTAAAGTTGGGTAGACGACTCCTTCGCCGTGGGGGTGGTAGTTGCCAGAGGTGTCCCCGGCTATTTTAGCGCACTTGCGGTATTTTGATCCCGGAGTTAGGCCGAGGTCGTTCATGGCCACCAGAATTCTTCTCTGCGAGGGCTTGAGTCCGTCCCCTACTTCGGGCAGAGCCCGGTCAACGATGACGCTCATCGCGTAGTCAAGATAGGCCTTTTGCATCTCCTTAGCGATAGGAACCAAACGAATTTCGCCCCGGGGTTTCCTTTCGTCCCCCTCCGGGGAAGATTTTTTGGAATTTTTCTTTTTCTCAGTCATCGCTTTTGTATTATATCAGAAACGTTTTGTGAGGGAAAGGGGCCCACCTTGATAACTTCACGGTAAAATGGGGGCGGGCGAAAATACTAAACTCTAAATCCTAAGTTCCAAACAAATTCTAAGCTCTAAATTCTAAATGTTTGGAGCTTCGAATTTCGGATTTCGAATTTTTCTTATATATCCACCTCCGCCTGTTTGGCGTGGGTTTGGATGAAGCGCTTGCGGGGCGGAACCTCGGAACCCATCAAGGTGGTGAAAACCTCGTCGGCTTCGGCGGCGTCCTCGATCCTAATCTTTTTCAGGATCCGTGTTTTAGGGTCCATAGTCGTTTCCCAAAGTTGTTCGGGGTTCATTTCGCCGAGTCCTTTGAAGCGTTGGATTGTCATTTTGGAGTGACCCTCCGCCTGCGGGTTCGACTCGTCAGCTCCACTTTTTGGGGCCCCTACCCCAAAAGAGTGCGTCTGCCGAGCCTGCGACCGGTGCGTCGGGTCGCCGGTAAGTGCTTTAACTACATTATCCTTTTCTTTCTCTGAGTAGACATATTGCGCTTTCTTCCCCTTCTGAATGCGAAACAGCGGAGGCATGGCTACATAAAGGTTTCCTTGTTTAATCACCTGGGGCAGATGGCGAAAGAAGAAGGTCAACAAAAGGGTCATGATATGCTGGCCGTCAACATCGGCGTCGGTCATAATGATCACCTTGTGGTAGCGCAGTTTTTCGGGTTCCAAGACTTCGCCGATGCCCATACCCAGGGCCACAACCAGGGCCTTTAATTCTTCAAACTTGAGGATTTTTTCCAGGCGGTGGCGCTCGGTGTTCAGAATTTTCCCCCCCAGTGGGAGGATGGCTTGAGTGGCTCGGTCCCGGCCTTGTTTGGCCGAACCGCCAGCACTGGGACCCTCGACGATAAAGAGTTCGGATTTGGAGGGGTCCTTTTCCTGGCAGTCGGCCAACTTGCCAGGGAGACTGGCCCCCGCCAGGGCCCCTTTTCTAATGACCGTTTCCCGGGCGGCCCGGGCGGCCACCCGGGCGCGGTAGGCCAAGATATTTTTCTCCAAAATATCCTCAGCGTCGGTCGGGCTTTCTTCAAGATAAGATTCCAAGGCCTGGCGAACAACTGATTCCACAACCGATTTGGCCTCGGCGTTGCCCAGTTTGGCCTTGGTTTGGCCTTCAAACTGCAACTCCTGAACGTCCATCTTGACGGAGACAATAGCCGTCAACCCCTCGCGGACGTCGTTGCCGGAGAGCCTTTTCCCCTTTTTGAAAAGATCGTGACCTTCAACGTAGTCGTTGAGGACGCGGGTTAAGGCGCTGCGGAAACCGGTTAGGTGGGTCCCGCCCTCGGGGTTTTGGATGTTGTTGGCAAAACAGAGGACATTTTCGGAAAAGCCGTTGTTGTATTGCAGGGCAACTTCGACATCAATCCCCTCCTCCTCTTTGTGAATGTAGAAAGGTTCGTCGGTGAGCGGTTTTTTGTGACGGTTAAGGGAGCGGACAAAAGATTTAACGCCCCCCTCGAAATAAAAAGTGGCCTCGTCGTCGCGGGGCTCGTCCTCGAGATGGATGGTCAACCCGGAGGTTAAATAGCAGTATTGGCGGAATTGGCGGCGGAAAAACTCGAAGTCGAGTTGGGCGTCCTTGAAGACTTTCGGGTCGGGTTTGAAGGTGGTGGTGGTTCCGGTTTCAAACCCGCTCGCTTGCGGGCTCGGCTCGCCAGCTCCACTTTTTGGGGCCCCTGCCCCAAAAGAGTGCGGTCTACCGAGTCTGCGCCCGGTGCTCGCGGCGTGCTTCTTTATCTCCTTAACTGGCGTTGTTGGCTTCCCTCTCGCGTATTCTTGAGTATAAACTTTACCCCCCCTCCGCACCTCGACCTTGCACCACTCGGAGAGGGCGTTGACGACCGAGGAACCAACTCCGTGCAAACCCCCAGAAACTTTATAGGCTCCCCCGCCGAACTTGGCGCCGGCGTGGAGTTTAGTCATCAAAATTTCCAGAGCCGATTTTTTGAAGCGGGGAATTTCTTCGATGGGGATGCCGCCCCCATTGTCCGCGACGGAGATCGAGCCGTCTTTGTGGAGAGTGACATCAATTCGGTCGCCGCGGTCGGCCAAAACTTCGTCAACGGAGTTATTGACGATTTCGGTGACCAGGTGCTGAAGTCCGGTTTGGTCGGTCGAGCCGATATACATCCCCGGCCGCTTATGGACCGGTTCGAGACCCTCGAGGACCTCGATTTGCTCGATGCCGTAGGTGGGGGTGGATCCCTTAGTCTTTTTCATGTTTTTAAAGTTGAAAAATTCTAAATCCTAAATACGAAGCTCCAAATCCTAAACATTTTGGGTCTGAGATTTAGAATTTAGGGTTTGTTTGGAACTTAGATATTAGAATTTAGGATTTCATTAGAATTAGGTTAATTTTATCACTTCTGTTTTCTAATTACCACCCTCCTTACCATCTTCCTCCTCTTCTTCTCTGTTTTTGGTGTCTCGGTAGGCTTTTGCGGTTTTGTGCCTACAGGTGTCTTTTTCTCCTCGTGCTGAGTGCTGGCGAACCCGTACCCACAGCCGTGTTTCCCTCCAAACGGACATTTTCTCAAGAAGGGCGCACAGCAAGGGTATTTGCCCAAAATATCAACTCCGCCAATTTTTTCCAATTCTTCCTTTTTGATTCGCTGAAGTTTAATCGGCAGGTTGAGTTGAACCTCCAATTCTTGAGCCAACTCCCGCGGTTTAACCCTTTTTTCTGAAGCAAAGTGAATGATTACCTCTTCTCTACCCTCCTCGACTCTTTTGATCTTCAACGGCAGATCGTATTGTCTCACTAGGGCCTGCGCGGTCTGTAAAATGTTTTTCTTGTTGATCATAGCAAATAGTATCTTATCACAGAAGCCTTGTTGATTTCGCAGTGGAGTGACAACTTCAGTTGTTATCTCTCGACAGCAGAATGGCTAAATGGCTGAATTGTTGGGGACGAAGGAGGGTTTACCCGCCTAAATTCGCGGGGCGATTTTGGCGGGTTGACAATTATGGGCTTTTGTGTTATCCTTCCTTTATAGAGAGACTAGATCGACTGTTTTTTCGTGTTTTTTCGCCACGCTTCAGCGTTTTCGCTGAGGCAGATAAAAACAAGGAGGAGGTAGGGGGATGAAGAAGATACTACCGGCTCTGGTAGTGGTCGGATTCGTTCTGGGGGCTATCGTGACCTTGGCATTGCTCCCGGAAGAGATTCAAGGTCTTGAGAGGGTTCTGATTGTAGGGGTAGGGGGCAAAATCGTGGCGGATATTGTTGGAATTCTTGTCCCATTGATGGCCAGGAGCAGATGATATCTCGGCGGGCCGAACGGACCTTTTGTTTTTCCTAATCTATCTGGGAAAATAGCGGGTCCGTTTTTCTTTCACCCCGCACCGACGCCGTAAGCGTCTGGTGCCGGGGTTTTGATGGCGAAAGCCCTTAAAAGTTTTGAAACTTTCGAGAAAGTATCGTATTAATTTCACGATCGTAGAATTAAATCACCCTTTTTGCAAAAGTTTTTGAAGTTTTGAATGTTTCGAGGGAACGCAACCCTAAGGGTTGGAACGAACGAGGGGTCAACCCTTAGGGTTGAAAAACTGGTAAATCTAGAAGGAGGACTTCGAGGGCCAGGCGGGGGGAAACGTTCGTTGAGGCGATGAGGTTTTTGGTTTTGATAACTCCCTCTAACGCCTTCGTTAAACTTTGTGAAAATACTTCAGCACTACATAGTGCTGAAGTATTCGACGAGTTTGGGAAAGAATTCAACGTTAGATTTTGGCAGCCCTGTTGTGTCAAGAGTATGTCCCGCAGGACAGAGGTCCATGCATCGAGCGTGTTGAGAGTTGAGCGTTGATCATTGATAATTTTTTTATTCTCCTCAACCCACCCCAATCTCTCTCCCCTGCCCTGTTGCAGAAGTTGCAAAAAATTTTCCGCCGACTTTTGGTGTTTCTTGCTCTCGAAATCCAGATCAACTTCCGCCTCCAGCCGGACAACTTGACAGCGGGAAATGATGGTCGGCAGTAATTGTTTGGTCGAGGGGGCGGTCAAAATCAACACCGAATGGGTCGGAGGTTCTTCTAAAGTTTTCAAAAGAGCGTTTTGGGCCTCAACGGTCATCCGTTGGGCTTCCAAAATTATTCCAATTTTATATTTGGAAGCATACGGCTTCAGGGAAAGTTGATGCTGTAAATCTCGAATTTGGTCAATACTGATTGTTTGTTTGTCCTCTTCGGGTTCGAGAATTGTGGTGTCGAAGTGCGGCGGCGTCGGCGATTCCTCAGAGCCTCGCTCTGACGAGGTAGTAAGAGCGAGGCTCTTTTCCTCGCCGACTTCTTTCCGTTTGTTCCTAGTTCCCCCGACGATTAGAGTTGAATGAATCATCATAGCGCGCAGTGAACTGCGCTACTACATTCTATCAGTTGACACAGACGCTTCCAAGTGCCATAATGCCCTTGAAGGCCTGCCCATGAAACTAGAAACCCAAAAAGGCGTTGAGGACATTCTTTACGAGACGGAGAAACTGACCCCCGACCAGCTTTCGGCGGTGAAGTTTGAGCGAATCAATACCGGTCGAACGGTCGAGGAAATCATTACCGAGCGAGGCTATGCCTCCCCCCGAGATTTGGTAGTCGCTCGAGGCAAACTTTTTGGTATTACCTATGTCCACCTTGGTGACCGTCAGATCGAGACCGAAGTTCTAAGCCTCGTTCCCGAACCGACCGCCCGCAAATATATTTTGATCCCCTTTGAAAAAAAAGGTAATAATCTTAAAGTGGCAATGAAGGACCCGCTCGATCTTCAGGTGATTGAGTTCTTAGAGAAGGCCTCCAAGCTTAAGGTTGAGCCCTTCATCGCCGAAGGTGAGGATATCCAGAGCTCGATCGACGAGGAGTATCGCAAAGCCTTGGGGCCGGAGGTCAGCGCGGCGCTCGAAGAAGTGGGGGCGGAGGCGACCAAAATCGAGGAGCAAATTGAAGATATCGCCAAGGCCGAAGAGGTTATCCGCGATGCCCCTGTTGCCCGCATCGTCAGTACAATTTTGGAATACGCGGTCAAGTCGCGGGCCTCTGACGTGCACATCGAGCCCGAGGAAAGAAAGACTCGCATCCGCTACCGCATCGACGGGGTTCTTCAGGAGCACCTTTCTTTGCCCCCGAAGGTTCACGGCAGCGTGGTCTCGCGGATCAAAATTCTTTCCAACTTAAAAATTGATGAGCGTCGTTTGCCTCAGGACGGCCGTTTTAAGATTGAGGTTGGTGACACTGCGGTTGATTTACGAGTTTCAACGATGCCGACCTCTTTCGGGGAGAAGGTAGCCATTCGCCTTTTGGAAGGCGAGGGGTCAGTGATGACCCTGCCGGAATTGGGACTGAGGGGTATTTCGCTAAAGCGTTACGAGGAGGCTTTGCTTTGTCCCCACGGAATCATTTTGGTTACCGGGCCAACGGGCAGTGGGAAAACAGTCACCCTGGCCTCGGCTCTATCGAAAATCAATTCGGTCCGTATCAATATTGTCACCTTGGAAGATCCGGTAGAAATTCAGATCCCGGGGATCAATCAAGTCCAGATTAATCCCAGCGCCGGATTGACTTTTGCCTCAGGGCTGCGTTCTTTAGTGCGTCAGGACCCCGATGTGATTATGGTCGGCGAGATTCGGGACACGGAAACGGCAGAGTTAGCTATTCACGCCGCTCTGACCGGGCACCTTGTTTTGGCCACTCTGCACACCAACAGCGCGGCCGGGGCTTTACCCCGATTGATGGACATGGGGGTGGAGTCGTTCCTTTTGGCCTCAACGGTTAACGTGATCATTGCCCAAAGATTGGTGCGGACAATTTGTGAAGATTGTAAGGAGCAGTATAAGGCGCCGGCGCCGGTGGTCGAAGATATTGAAAAAGTATTGGGTCCCCTCTATCAGCAGAAGGGGAAGGAGCTTTATCTCCATCGGGGCAAGGGTTGCAAAGAGTGTGGGAAAACCGGTTTTAGGGGTCGCGCAGGAATCTTTGAGGCGTTGAGGATGTCCGACCGGATTCAGCGGATGGTTTTGGAGCGGAGGCCGACCAGCGAAATTTACCAAGCGGGGGTCGAGGAAGGTATGGTAACATTAAAGCAGGATGGATACTCAAAGGCGCTTGAGGGATTAACTACGATAGAAGAGGTGTTGAGAGTAGCGAGAGATTGACGATGACCATTCAGGATTTACTACAAACAACCATCTCCTCCAAGGCTTCTGATCTGCACCTGATGGTCGGTTCGCCGCCGACGTTGAGGATTGAGGGGGAGTTGCAGCCAGTTCCTGATTCTTCAGAATTAAAGCCTGAAGAGGCCGAGGATTTGGTTCGCCAACTTCTAAACGAGGAGCAAAACCAAAGACTAAAAAAAGAGCGGGAGATTGACTTTTCCTTTTCCTTTTCTGATGTGGCCCGCTTCAGGGTCAACGCCTTTTATCAAAAAGGCCATCCTTCGGCGGCCTTGCGTTCCATCCCTTTTAAGATTCCGACCATCGAAGAACTTAACCTGCCCAAAATTCTTTACGATTTCTGCAAAATGCCCCAGGGTTTCGTTTTAATTACCGGACCCGCTGGTCAAGGCAAATCAACCACCTTAGCGGGGATGATTAATGAGATCAATGAGACCCGCGAGGTTCACATTATCACTATTGAGGATCCGATTGAGTATGTTTTTGAAAGCAAAAAGGCCTTGGTTGCCCAGCGAGAGATGTATTTGGATACGCTGTCTTGGCCGACGGCCTTGCGTTCGGCTCTGCGTGAGGACCCCGATGTAGTTTTGGTTGGGGAGATGCGTGATTTCGAAACCATTGCGGCGGCGGTAACCATTGCCGAAACCGGACATCTGGTCTTAGCCACTCTCCACACTAACTCCGCCGCCCAAACCGTTAACAGGGTTATTGATGTTTTTCCGGAAAATCAGCAGCAGCAAATTAAGGCCCAGCTTTCGACCAGTTTGGAAGGAATTATTTCCCAGCGGCTAATACCGGCGATTGACGGCGGTCGCCTACCGGCTTGCGAGGTTCTTTTAGCTATCCCGGCGGTGCGTTCGGTGATTCGGGAGGGTAAGACTCACCAAATTGACAATATCATTTCCACTTCTTACGAATTGGGAATGATTTCCCTCAACCGCGCGCTGGCCGAATTGGTCAAGACGGGTAAGATTTCTTTGGATGTGGCCAAGATGAAAACCCTGAATCCGGAAGAGCTGATTAGGATGGTGAAATAATGATCTTTTCTTACACTGCCAAAGACCTTGAAGGAAAAACAAAAACCGGTTTTATCGAAGCCGCCAACACCGATCAGGCGGCGGAGATTTTGCGCGATCGTAATCTAGTCCCTACCGAAATTAAGGAGAAGCAGGTCTCTCCCTTGGCCTCTTTGCTCAACACTTCGCGGCGAATTTCGGGCAAGGAAATAAGCATCTTTACCCGTCAGTTGGCGACGATGGTCGGGGCCGGCTTGCCGCTGCCTCGGGCCTTAGAGGTGCTAACCCTCCAAACCACCAACCCTCGTTTTCGGAAGATTCTTTCTAGTTCCCTACGGGATGTCCAGTCAGGAACCTCGCTTTCCTCCAGTTTTGAAAAGCACGAGGGGATTTTCCCTCGGGTTTATATTAGTTTAATTCGCGCGGGTGAGGCTTCGGGGTCTCTGGATAAAATTCTTTTGCGGTTGGCGGACAACCAAGAAAAGCAGCAAGAGTTCCGGGGGAAAACTAAGGGGGCGCTGATTTATCCGGCCATTGTGGTGGCGGGAATGATTGGCGTCTTTTTTATGATGATGACTTTTGTTATTCCCAAACTGACGGATATGTATAAAGATTTGGGAGCCGATTTGCCCATGCCCACTAAGGTTTTGATGTCTATCTCTGACCTTTTCGTCCATTTTTGGTGGGGGATAATTCTTCTGGCCGTCCTTGGCGTGTTTGCTTTTTTGCGGTTTCGTCGGACCGACTATGGCCAGCGGACGGTCGCCCGTTTGATTTTACGTCTCCCGATTGTGGGACCGATCACCACCCAGTCGCAGTTAACAGAATTGACTCGGACTTTGGGGCTTTTGATCGGTAGCGGGGTTCCTATCTTGACGGCCTTGGATGTGAGTAAAGGAGCGTTGGACAACGTTTTGTTCAGGGAATCAATCGAGGTGGCGGCGGTTTCGGTAGAGAAAGGAGCGCCCCTGTCCGCGGCTTTGAAGAATGATCCCTTGTTTCCACCCTCGGTGGGGAGGATGGTCGAAATCGGTGAGGAGACGGGTAAGATGGATGAGGTTTTGTTCAAGATTTCCAAATTTTTCGAAAGCGAGGTGGACCAGTCGGTTAAGAACCTTTCTACCGCTTTGGAGCCGATTATTATGGTTCTTTTGGGGCTGATGGTCGGATTTTTAATTTTGGCGGTTATTTTGCCGATTTACAGTTTGGCGGGCCAGTTGTAGTAGCGCAATTCATTGCGCGTTCTTCGAGGCGCGAATTGAAATTCGCTATTACAGCGTTTGTAGTAGCGCACTTTAGTGCGCGGAGGGAAGTGAAAAGAATGAATAAAAAAGGTTTTACATTAGTCGAATTACTCGTTGTAGTCGCTGTTCTTGGTATCTTAATGGCCGCGGTTGTTTTGGCGATTAATCCTGCCGAAATGATGGCCAAGGGTCGGGATTCGACTCGCCTCTCGGATATGGACTCATTGAGAAAGGCCGTTGATTTGGCGGTTGCTGATGGTGGAGACCTTACAGCAACGATCACCGCTGGTGACAGTACGATAGGCACAAGGGTGGTTAACGGCACCGGTTGGATCAATGTTGACGTGGCCCAGTATCTCTCGACTCTGGCGATTGATCCGCGCAACGGTAACAGTTTTGCCGATGCGGTGGGGAATACAGTCACGGGGAAGTATCTTTACTTCAGTGACGGTTCGGCCTACGAGTTGAATTGCTATCTGGAGTCGGCTAGCAACGCTGGCGAATACACCACCGATGGTGGGGATAGCGCCGCTCTCTATGAAATCGGTACCGATCCCGGATTGGACTTGATGTAAGTAACTCATTGAGTTACTGTCTTTACTGATGTTACTGTCTTTACTATTTTTGTTGGGCCTTTGCGTGGGTAGTTTTCTAAACGTTCTCATTGATAGATTACCTAGAGGCGAGGGTGTTATTCGGGGAAGGTCGCGTTGTCCCGATTGCGGCCACCAGTTGACCGGGCGCGACCTCGTCCCTTTATTGAGTTTCACCCTTTTGAAGGGTCGGTGTCGGTATTGCGGTAAGCGGATTTCTTGGCAGTACCCCCTCGTCGAACTGGCCACCGGAATTTTGTTTGTGTTATCCATGTTTGTAGAGACGCAATTAATCGCGTCTCTACCGGTATTGATTGCCACGGTTTTCCTAATTCCCGTTTTTGTCATTGATCTAAAGCACGGTATTATCCCGGACAAGATTGTCTTCCCGGCCATCGCCCTAATTACTATTTACTATTTACTAATTACTGGTTCGATAATTTTGGGCCTTTACCAAAATTTGAAGAACGACGTCGGTGGTCTGGGGCCGTATTTGCTTCAAACAGGGTTCTTCCGCCACCACGCCCTGCTCGAACTCCGTCCTCTTTTGCTTACCCTCGTCGGTTCCTTCGTCCTTTATTTTTTATTCTTTATTCTTTATTCTTTATTCCAGGGCAAAGCCATGGGCGGTGGAGATGTCAAGCTTGCTTTTCTCATCGGCTTGATCACCGGCTGGCCAAATATGATTGTGGCGGTCGTTTCAGCTTTCTTGACAGGGGCACTGGTCGGTGTTATACTGATGCCGATTGGGAAGACAAAGTTTGGCGAACCGATTCCCTTCGGCCCATTTCTCGTCGTCGGAACATATGTTGCACTTTTTTGGGGAAGTGATATAATAAACTGGCATGTGAAGTTGCTTTGATGATTTATCCTAATCGAGGGGGGAGGTGATTACAAGTGAATAAAAAAGGATTTACGTTAATCGAACTTTTGGTTACCATCGCCGTTATTGGAGTTCTGATGGGGGCGGTTATCGTTGCTATCAACCCGGCCAAGCGGTTGCAAGATGCGCGGGATTCCAATCGCAAGTCTGTCGTTGCGTCAATCGCTTCGGGAATGGAGGCCTGTTTTACCAAGTACGAGGGGAGCTTTGACAGCTGTGATACCGTAGTGAAGTTGGTGAGCAACGGCTTTCTGAAGCAAGATCCTACCACCGGGGTTAGTGGAACTTGGGTGATTTCAGCTGGCTGTGTTTCGGTTACTCTAGAGAACCCAACCGGTACCAACACCCATTGGAAGTATACGACCGGAGCGGGTAAGGCAAGCGAGGCTGCCAGCGGGTGCTGATGAGTATATTCCTGCTAAGGAGGTGGGAGTTGTGAAAAATAAAGGTTTCACCCTGGTTGAGCTTTTGGTTGTCGTTGCCGTTGTGGGGGCGTTGGCGGCAGTAGCTATTGTGGTCTTAAATCCGGCCCAGTTTTTTAGGGAGGGACGGGATGGCCGGCGGTTGACCGACCTTTCCACCGTTCAAACGGCTTTGGAGGCCTATTACGCTGAGAACGATTCCTACCCGGCGACAGGCGGAGTTCCGTTTGGGGCCGCTTGGACGCCATATCTCAAGACTGTTCCCAACGACCCCAACGGTTCCCCGGCAACTTACGAATACTGCGCAAGCGGAACGCCGCCGTTAAACTACGAAGTCTGTACGACGATGGAAACCACTCCCCTACCCCCGGATTGCGTCTCTCCCGTCTACGGTTGCGGCGGCAATTGTTGCCTGACGAATCCTTTCTGAGTCATTAAAACACGAAAACATAAAAACACAAGAACAAGATTGCGAGGCGGGGTCCCTTTGATAAAAAGTGATGTAAGTTGCTTACGGCCGTACGGAAGTTACATCAGTTGATTTTTGGGGTTGGGTATGATAGCCTTTGAAGTGAGGAGATATTGATGGCGAGAAAGATTCGTAAAAAAGTTACCAAATATAACCTTCCGATTGTTATTGAGCCCTGTGAGGAGGGTGGATATTTTACGCGATGCCCCGTTTTCCAGGGCTGTTTTGTGGAGTCGGAAACAATTCCCCAAGCGATTGAACATATTGAGGATGCTGTTCATCTTTTTATTGAATCTTATAAGGAACTCGGCGATCCCCTACCGGAAGAAATTCGCCATTATGAATTGGAAAATCAGAAGGTTGAGGTGCCTGTCAACATGTTTCTTCCTGTAGAGTTGGCCGTATGACCAAGTTTCCTGCCTACACAGCTAAAAAGATGATTAAGAAGCTCGGGAAACTGGGCTTCGTTTTTGAGCGTTAGGCGAAAGGAAGCCATGAGTTTTGGGTTAATCCGGAGAAGCGTCAGAGGGTTATGATCCCAAGACACGCGGGAAAAACCTTGAGCCGTAGGACCATTAAGGGTATAATCGAAGTAACCGGAAAAACGATTGAAGAATTTACCAAATTATGAAGTCTTCTGCCCGTGGATTCACGTTGATAGAACTCCTCATTGTCATTGCCATCGTCGGTATTTTGGCGGTGGCCAGTGTTCCCACTTTTTCCGATTTTCTCAACAGTCAACGTCTTTACCAAGCGGCCAAGCAGGTCAAAAACGACCTCCGTTCGGCTCAGAACCGGGCGATTAGCAGTATTGAGGGAAGGGCTTGGGGGATTAATATCGCTCCTGGGGATACCTATTATACTATGTTCAAATGCCCCACGACGGAGACCTATACGTTGACAAATTGTTCGTCAGTGGCCCAGAAAAACCTCTCTTCTGGTTTTACGATTCGGAATTCTAGTTTTCTTGATCTTGCTTTCGATGTTGTTTCTGGTAATGTTTACGTTGATGGTAGTTTGCAAACTTCCGGAACCTTTTCTTTCGATGTGGGGTCGTCTACTGCACAGCGGACCATCACCGTCACCGCGGGGGGGAAAATAACCGAGAATTAAGAATAAAGAATTATGAATAACATCACTCATCATTCATCATTCTCCCGCGAAGCGGGACAAACTCTTATTGAAGTCGTCTCCGGCATTGGGCTTCTAGTTATTGTCGTTACCGCCCTGATCGGGTTGGGGGTGGTGGCGATGAAGACTTCCTCTTCGGCCCGCAATCGAACGGTTGGTGTCAAGTTGGCCAATCAGGGAATGGAGATGGCCCGCTCGATGCGGGATGAGAATGACTTGGACGCGGTCAACTCCATGAATCTTCCCGACGACACCGTTACCGTGGGATCGGTCGCTTTCACTCGAACTTGGAATATTAGCGAGGTTGTTGCCGGTCAGAAAAAGAAAATTGTGGTTGAAGTTTCTTGGCCAGAATCTTCAGGGACGAAAAGCATAGGTGTGACGAGTTACCTAACTGATTGGAGGTGACATGAATAAGCGCGGTTTCACCTTAGTTGAGCTTTTAGTGACTGTTGGACTTACTCTCATCATCGGTACGGTGGGAACAAACATCATTGCCTCTATTTTGCGCTCCTATAACAAGGCCCAGATCATCAATGAAATCGAACAAAACGGCAACTATGTTTTATCGTTGATGGAAAGCCAAATTCGTAATGCGGGGTCCGTAGTTTGCGATGGTGGCGGAACTGATTGTCTAAAAGTAAATGTGGCTCCTCAAGAAGGCAACGCTTTTAGTTTTGAGATTACAGGCGCTTCGGGCATCGGCGAACTACGAAAAGATAACGAGGTTCTAACCAACAATGATCTCAGGACCGGGGTTGACGTTGTGATTAGTGGTACCAGCGAATCTCATTTTAGGGTCGAAGGAACTAAGGTGACAATTATTTTGAAACTGACTCAGGCCCCTAACGCTCCTGGTAGAATCGACTACCAGGCTGAAACTACCCTCCAAACGACCGTCGTCGTCCGAGGCGGTTACGAGTAAAGGAAGTTACAGAGCCTCGCTCTAAAACTGGAAAGACACAAATGGGAAAAACCGCCGATTAAGATTCTTACATGTTCTTTGTTACCGAACCATTTCCATCTTCAGGTAAAGCAGTTGATGGAGGGTGGGGTTACTACCTTTATGCATCGGATCGGAACCAGTTATACAAATTATTTCAATATTCGTTTGGAGCGGTCGGGCAGGCTCTTTCAGGGTCCGTTTAAAGCTGTTCGGGTTGAGAGTGAGGGACAATTTTTATGCCTCAACCGCTATATTCATGTTAATCCCCTTCCTGCCGGTTTGGTAACAAGAGAGAGAGCCTGGTTTTCTGGAAGTGGTCTTCTCTACCCGCTTACTTGGGGAATCGTAAAGATAGCCCGTTCAGCACAGAAATGGTCCTCAGTTACTTTAAAAACGTGGATGATTATCTCGACTTTATCTTAGCGGATTTTCCCAAGTTCGGCGATCGGGTTTTGGAGGGGGTCAGCATCGATGACGACTTTGGGTGGTTTCAGAGACTGGAGGAGGAAAAGAAACGCTTGCGTAGCGAGTTCATTGAGAGTTTGGAGCGTGGTTGAGCGCAGTTACAGAGCCTCGCTCTGTAACTGATTGTACCTATCCTATTTTGTAAGGGAGGTGTCGGAGAAGATAGCAAAGTCGAAGATCGCCGAGAGGGCAGGGTTCATTTTGGTCGCCTCGATCGTCCACTCGGCTTCGCCGTATCCTCCGGTAGAGGTAACTTTGTAGCCTTGGTTGGGAAAGGAATTGCCACTGGTTACCTGGAGGATGAGAGAATTACTGACATTGTTGTAGAGCGAGTGGATCCTTAAGACCCGGTTCGTTCCCGACGGGGTGTTGATCTGAGCGTAGTAGTCGTAATCTTTGCCCCCGACGGTGTAGGGTCCGACGCTGCTGGGGACGGTGAAGTTGTTTCCGTGAGCAACCGCCTCTGGGTCGTAGGCGTGCTTTTCAAGATTGGCCTCTCCTCCGCTCTCATAAATGAAGGTTAAAACTAGGCCTGCTTTGCTGGCCCTTTCACCACTCCCCGAAACCCAGTAGAAGTTTACCGCTTGATCAGAGCCGTAGCCGGTTAAATCAATTTCGGTGGTCTGATCTCTTTCTAAAATCACCTCAACAGTCTCGCCCCCGCCCAGTTCTTCGACGGTGTAGGTGACGTCGTTAGCCCCATCGCCGTCAACATCGATGTTGTGCGTTCCCACCTCCGCGGCAAGATCAGCGGCCCCCAAGGCTTCCTCGGCGCCGGCGTCGGCAAACTTTTGGGCTTTGCCGGCTTGGGCGGTGTAGGAGGTTTGTTTCAAAGTGGAAACCGCCCGCGAAGAAATAGCTACACCAATCGTTAGGGAGACGACCGTCACGACGAGCATTAAAATTAGAGTTTGACCCCTTTCGTTTTTCGTGAACATTGTAGTGTTAATTTTCAATTATCAATTTTCAATAAATTTTCAATGTCTCAATTTTCAAACATTGTAAATTGGTTAATTGGAAATTGATTGGTGAATTGAAAATTGTAAATTGATAATTATTTTACGGTTACCTCCGTTCCCATGGCGTTGCCGAAAAGGTCAACCTGTCCGCTAACATCCCAAACGTGAGCTTCTTTGATAGTCAGTTCGGTGGGCCCAACCTTGAGCCCGGTGATTTTAAAGGTGGCCAAGGTTTTTTTGGTAGCAAAGTCCCCCACTCCGGAAAGCTGCAGGGTACCCTCGGTTTCGTTTAAGGCCTTTTGGGCTAAATTGACCCCGGGAGCGGCGGTAACTTCTTCAATCTTCAAGGCCTGAGGGTCAAATTTAAGGACCGCTTCCGCTCTTTTGGCCGTTTGCTTTTTGGAATCAACCTTGACCTCTAAGGTGATTTTCTGGCCGGCCGGGAGAGAGAAACTCTGCGGCCAGAGATAAACCAAAGCGGTGGCCGAAAGTTCAGCGCCGACGCGAGATTCCTGTCTTTTGGACAAAAGGAAAACTGCAGCGGGGAGAGTGAGGAGAAGAATACCAAAACCTAAAATGATGGGTAAGTTTTTTAATTTCATGGCAGGAGCCCGCCTGTAGGGCGGGAATCACAAATTATTTCAAAGTGTTCCAAATTATTCCAAATGAATGACGAAGTCTAAAGTCCAAATTTCAAAATGTTTTGACATTTGTTATTTGATATTGATTTGAAACTAATTTGGCTTTTTTGAAACAACTTGATATTTTCTACGGCAAGTCTACCCTACTCTTCCACTTCTTGTCAAGCCCCGTTGTTTTGATTATACTACAATCAAATGAAAAAGCCTGCCCTTATTTTTCTACTCCTCGTTTTTGTTATCATCGGGCCCCGATGGACATCGGGGCAGCTACCTCTCGATTGGCAGCACAAAGTGCTGCAGCTACAAACTCTTGCTCTTGCGCAATCTGATGTTACTCCTCCGCTGACCACCGCTACCCTCTCCGGTACGCAGGGTCAAAACGATTGGTATACTAGCGGGGTTGATGTTCACCTCGTCGCTGACGACCTCGAATCGGGTGTCGCTTCCATTCATTGGAAATTAGACGACAATGAATGGCAATACGAAGAATTTTTGGGAACCCTCAACCGCGTCCAAAACCCCTCTTTTGAAGGTGGGGGTCTTGATTATATTGACAAATGGGATTATTCCCCGGCGGGGTCTTGGGAAGCGCTTTTCTCGCGCTCGTGGTATTCGAAGCTCGGTTCGCGCTCGGCGCAGATAATTATTTTTGACGACGGTTACTACTACTGGCATAACCGCAACTACTATTCCCTGACCGAAGTTGGTAAAACTTACACCGCCAGCACTTGGGTCAAAACCGAAGCACTTGCCGGTAACGGGGCCTCGATGACCATTTTGGCCTGCGATCTTAGCGGTTCTGACACTCAGATTGCTGAAACGGCAAGGATTTCTGGTGATAACGATTGGACGCGCGTCACCCACACTTTCACTATGCCCGTGGGTTACGATGGCATCCTCTTGCGTCTCGGCGCCGAAAGCGAAGGGGGTTCGGTTTGGTTTGACGGCGTTTCCCTCTACGAAGAAGAGGAAACCGGCGTCTCTTTTGCTGTGGGCAGTAGTGGTGAGCACACGCTGGAATATTACGCAGTGGACAACGCGGGCAATGAGGAAACTCCTCATAAAACAATTAGCTTTAAGGTTGATACGTCCGGCCCGTCAAGCTGGCGAAATTTTGAAGCGCTCCAAACCCTAAATGATCATACCTTTAAATGTAGTATTGATGTCTCCGACTTTGTCTCCGGTCTTGATGTCTCAACCGCCGCTTACCAATACACCTATGATGGCGGTCAGACTTGGAGCGGCTGGTTGACCGATACGACCGTCGATCCCGACATTGACGGTTCACAAACTGTAAGGATCACCACTCCTGATATCGATTTCCACGATTCTCATTGGGAGGTAGAAAAAGTGATCAGGTTTAAGATTTTGGATTTGGCCGGTCTTGAAGGAGTTTCCCCGGACCAACATCTTTTTGGGGCCTGGATGAAGACGCTCGGTGGGGATGTCTACTCTCAGGGAAATATTGCGATGAGCGCTTCTGGTCCCGACCCCGGGGCCGAGGGGGTAATTGCTACCACGGGAACGCAAGTTGATAATTTTTCGGCAGCGCAAAACTGGGTGGTCAAGTCTTATTCGCCGTTGGTAAGGTTAAGTTACGCTGAGTGGTTGGAAAAATTTCCTACCACCACTCCCCTACCCTATGGTCGGTTGCCGCTCACAAGCGGAAGATTTTTTGCCGGCAGTGGGGATTTTGTGGTTGACAACCAGACCATTCCTGCCGGGCCCGGTGGTGATCTTGCTTCTACGGAAGACCTGGCGGCGGTTGTCTTCGTCGGCGGGAATCTGGTTGTCAACACTGATTTTGAGATTTATCCAAGTTCGGTTCTTTTGTTTATCGTCGGTGGCGATGTCCGGATCGCCAAAAATGTGGAGAAGGTTGGTGCTTCCTTTATTTCTGAGGGCAGTTTCGACACCAGTTACAACGGTTCACCTCCGCAGAAACAGCTGGTAACTGAGGGTTTGGTGGTGGCTAACGAGTTTGTTCTTCGTCGCAGCCTTTCGGGTGATGATAATTTGACCGAACCAGCGGAGGTTTTTGAGTATTCGGGGAATGTTATTAACCTGGCCCCTTACCTTGGCGAAGGCGCTATTAGTTGGAGAGAAGTGAGGTAGTGTGGTATAATTCGTTTCTCTGCCTATTATGAATTTCGTCGGTCTTGACCTCGGCTCTTATGAATTTAAGGCCGTGGAACTCAAAGAAGAAAAAGGGAAAAAAGAGCTGGTGGCCTACGCTTCTTCGCCAGCGCCTCCTCATTTTTTGGCTTCCAGTTCCGAAGTTGACTGGGAGGCCTATTCCAGGGCTTTGGAAAAGTTTTACAACGAGGCCGGTTTTTCGACCAGCAAAGTCTTTGCCGCCCTGCCCGAATCTCAAATTTTTACCCGGGTGATCGCTACCCCTAAAATGAGCGGTAAGGAGCTAGAAACGGCTATGCAGTGGGAGGCTGAGCAGTATATTCCTATCCCTTTGGAGGAGGTCTCTTTGGATTACCAAGTTATTGGGGACTCCAAAGACCTGGGCAAGGTTGATGTTTTGCTGATCGCCGCCCCCTTGACTTTAACTAAAAAATACCTTAAGATAATTGAAGATGCGGGGTTAGAGGTGTCCGGTTTGGAGACCGAAACCCTGGCGGCGGCGCGTTCGTTGGTTGGTTTAGATTCTTCTTTGCCTTCCACAATAGTCGTCAGCATCGGGGCGGGGACGACGGACATCTCGGTTGTCTCTGGTGGCTTTATCCACTTCACCCGTAGCATTTCCACCGGGGGTGAGGCCTTCGCTCGGGCCGTCTCTCAGGAATTGGGGTTCGAAATTGGTCGGGCCCGGGAATATATGCGCAGTTACGGTCTGGAAGAATCCCAACTTGAGGGCAAGGTAATGAAGGCCATCAAGCCGATTTTTGACGTGGTGGTTTCCGAGATTGAAAGGTCGATTGCCTACTATACCACTCACGGAAAAGATGATAATATTAAGAGGGTGATGGTTAGCGGTGGGGTGGCTAATCTGCCGGGGGTTTTAGTTTATCTGGCTGCCGCCCTGAATTTGGAAGTGCAAATTGCTGATCCTTGGGACGGTTTGGTGATTCCGAAGAAGTTTGGCCGTGAGGAGTTAGAAGACGCCGGGCCGAGGTTTGCGGTAGCGGTGGGTCTAGCACTAAAAGAAGTTTGACGTAAGAGAAAAGAGACATGCCCGAAGATATTAGTTTACTGCCTAAAGAAGTTGAAAAGAAAAGAGAGCAAAAAGCCCGCGGTCGGCTTTTGCGGAAGATTTCCTTTGTCGCTCTGGGTCTGGCCCTTCTCTTTGCCACCTCAGTTTTTGTCTACTCCCTAATTTTAAAGTCCCAATCTTCAGATCTTGAACAGGCGGTCAACCAGCAAAAATCGGAGATCAGTTCGCGAGCGGAGGTAGAGCTGACCGCCTACGACTTAAACGCCCGAGTTGAGGCTTTGGGAAAAATTTTGGGTAACAAGACCTACTTCTCCACTCTTTTGACGACCGTCTCTCGGGCCGTTCCGGGAGGGGTGACGGTCACCGAAATGACGGCTCCCTCCGAGGAAACGGCTTCGGTATCCGGAACCTCTGGTGGCTATATCTCTCTGGCCAAGTTTCTTTTGAACCTTAAAGAGGCGGAGGTTTTTCCAGCGGTCGAACTGCGTTCGGTTTCTTTGGACGAGCAGACGGGCGAGGCTAAGTTCGATCTTAGCTTGAGCGTGGCTCAGGGAGGTTTACAGAAATGAAATTTTCGTTGAGGTTGCCTCAGACGACCGGGTTGATATTTTTGGGTGGTGCAGTCGCGCTGGCTTTAGGTGTTTTTCAGGTTTTATCTATTCCTTCTCTGCGCCAAGAGATTGCCATTGCCGAGGAGGACTTGGCGGTTTTGCGCCAAAAAAATGAGCGCCTTTCGGAGATTCTTTCCCAAACCAGAACGGTCGAGAGTAACTTGGAGGTCTTGCAAACCGCTTTACCCGTTAACGACGAGGTTCCGGCCTTGATAATGCAGTTGGAAAAGATTGCTAAACAGTCGGGGATGTCGGTTCAGCATCTAGGTTTTGGGCAGAGTGGGGGCAGTACGAAGCCCTCGAGCGACTCCGACGTAACGTCGGAGGAGTCGAGAGGCGGAGTAGAAACAATTTCCCTAACGGTAGTGATTGATGGCTCCTATCCGTCCTTGCAAACTTTTTTTAGAAATCTTGAGCGGGCTTCGCGGGTGATCAATGTAACCAACTTTCGTTTCAGTTCCGCGCAGAAGAAGGGTGGCGAAGAAGGTGGTGGCAGCGGCCTTTCGGTTACTTTGGGAGCTGAGGCCTTTTATTTGGCCGAGATTAAAGAGGTAACCATCAATACGCCCTTGACTTTGGACACTACCTCAAAGGACTACACTGAATTGGTCAGAAAAGTCAAGGCGTTGAGAGTGTATAAGAGCGGGGTTCTCGAGTAAATAGAAGTCAGAGGACTGAGAACCGATGACAGGATCGAGGACAGATGACAGAAGGCGGATTTTCCGCCTTCGGTTTTCAGTTTTCTAATTCTGCCTTCCGTTTTCTGAATTCCGTCTTCTGCTGGAAAAGGTCTGGTCTTCGTTCTCTCGTTCTCTTTTCCGCCCGTTCTTTTCTCCACTTTTCGATTTCTTGATGATGGCCGGATAACAATATTTTGGGGATTTTGAGGCCGCGAAAGTTTTCCGGTCTTGTATACTGCGGGGGCTCGAGGGTAGAAACTGTTTTCTGTTCATTGTTTATTGTTCTTTGCGAAAATGATTCGGATTCCGTCGCTTTGGGTTTTTCTAAAACTCCGGGAATAAGACGAACGATCGCGTCGGTGACGACCATCGCAGGCAGTTCTCCGCCGGTTAAAATATAATCCCCGATGGAAATTTCTTCGTCAACCAAATGTTCGCGAATCCGCTCATCAACCCCCTCGTAATGTCCGCAGATGAAAATTAGTTGATTGAGTTTGGACAAACGTCTCGCAGTTTTTTGATTGAATACTTGGCCTTGCGGCGTCAATAGAATTATGTTTGTAGCTGCAGCACTTTGTGCTGCTTCCTTTTTTGATGGATGGGCGCCACAAAGTGGCGCAGCTACATCCGCCACCGCTTCAAAAATTGGTTCTGGTTTAAGGACCATACCGGGACCGCCGCCGAACGGTCGGTCGTCAACCGTTCCCCGTTTATCTACAGCCCAGTTGCGGAGGTTGTGAATTTTTATTTTGACGAGCCCTTTCTCTTGAGCGCGGTGAACAATCGACTCGTCAAATGGTCCGGAGAACATCTGGGGGAAGAGAGTGAGGATGTGGATAATCATAGCTAAAAATTCTAAATTCTAATATCGAAGCTCCAAACAAATCATAAATTCGAAATTCAAAACACTCGGGGGTTTAGGATTTGGTGCTTAGAATTTATTTGGAGCTTAGGATTTCGGATTTAGGATTTTGGTCAACTTCCGTCAACTCCACATTTACTCTCTTCCCTTCTTTAATTGCCTTAACTTTTACCAGATTCCTCAGGGCCTGGATTATCCTTCCTCCCTTACCGATGACGATTCCCATATCCCTCGGATCAACGGTTAGCTGGAGGTTAACAAAACCTTCAGGGGTGGATGTCTCTTCGATTTTAACTTCTTCTGGCTGTTCAACTATTGAGGTGACGAGATAGTGTAATAGATCCTTCATGACGAAACTCTAAATCCTAATATCGAAGCTCCAAACAAATCATAAATTCGAAATTCAAAACACTTGGGGGTTTAGGATTTTTCCTCCTGCTCTTGCTCTTCAGACTTTAAATTTGGTTCATACTTTTTATACTTGTATTTTCCTTTTAATAAGGCCTCCACCGCTTCGGTTATTTGTGCCCCGACCGATTGCCAATATTCAACTCGGTCCTTTTTGACGGAAAACGATTCGGGGGTCATTGACGGATTGTAGTGTCCCAAAACTTCCAACGGTCGACCGTCCCGCGGGGAGCGGGAATCAATGGCCACGATTCTATATGAAGGGGCATTCTTTTTACCTGTTCGTGATAAACGAATCTTGACTGCCATAATCAACGAAAATCCTAAATTCTAATATCGAAGCTCCAAACAAATCATAAATTCTAAATTCAAAACACTCGGGGGGTTTAGGATTTGGTGCTTAGAATTTGTTTGGAACTTAGGATTTCGGATTTAGAATTTTGAGTACTACCCAAAACAATACCTTCACTATTCAGGACCAACCTAGGTTCTCTAAGGCACTCCTTGCCGCTTCCACTTCCGCTCTCTGTTTACTACTCCCCTCCCCCGTCCCCTCCTGCTTCCCTTTTATTATAACACCAACCTTGAAAGTTTTCTGGTGGTCAAGACCCCACTGGTCAAGCACTTTATAGATGGGAGTAAAGTTGACCTTTTCTTGGGCAATCTCCTGCAAAACACTCTTGTAGTCTTTATAAGCCTTAGTGGCCACGATTTGGTCTAGTTTGGGAAAAAGGGTTTTCTCCAAAAATTGACGGCAGACGGGGATCCCTTGGTCAAGGTAGAGGGCGCCGATGAAGGCCTCAAAAGTGTCGGCTAAAAGATACTCGCTCTGGCGACCGCCGGAATCGTCTTCGCCTTTGGAAAGTTTTAGTTTACCGCCGAAGTTTAACTCTTCGGCCAGAACGGCTAGAGTTTCCGTTTTGACTAATGACGAGCGGTAGGCGGTCAACCTTCCCTCCGGCTCCTTTTCGTAAGTTTTGTAAAGGTGTTCGGAGGTGATGAACTCCAGGACCGCGTCGCCGAGAAACTCCAAACGCTCATTGGACCCTAATTTCCAGCTTGGGTTTTCGTTAAGGTAGGAGCGATGGGTAAAGGCGTGCTCCAAAAGTTTTTTGTTTTCAAATTTCGGTGTTTTCACTCTTCGTCCAACAACCCATTCAACTTATCAAAAACTAAACGCACCAATTCCTCAACCGTTCCCATTTTTTGAACTCCTTTCTGGTCAATTTCGATCCTAAGGTTCTCCTGGATATGGGCAACCAACTCTTCCACCTCTTTGTCTCCGGCGTTAAGATCGTCGGCAAAATGGGCTTCGGGGGTGATTTTTTCTTTCTCCACCCCCAGCTGTTCGGATATTAGGTTGTAGATTTGTTGTCTAAAATTAGACATTGTTCTGTAGTGACAAGTTTACTTGTTACTCCTTTTCAGGTAGTAGCGTTTTAACGATCGTTCCTAAAACCCCGTTAACAAACTTCCCCGACTGCTCCGAGCCAAACTCTTTGGCCAACTCAATCGCTTCATCAATGGCCACCTTGTGAGGGACTCGTTGAGCGATGTAAAGTTCAAAGATAGCGATCCGTAGGCAGATCAAGTCCACCCGGCTGATCTGCTTCAGAGGTCGTTCGGGAGCGGTGGCCTCGATAATTTGGTCGATCGTTTCCCTGTTTTTAATCACCCCGCTGACGATCGACTCGCCCAGATCACGGTCAAAATTTGTCTCTCCCAGCAACTCCTGGGCCAATTCTCTAAGTTGATCGGTTTCTTTGGAAAGAAACGACCAACCGAACAAGATCGCTAGGGCGATTCGACGGGCTTCGTGTCGCGGGTCAGTCTTGTTTTTCATGGTGCGTTTGGGACAAATCCTAAATTCTAATATCTAAGTTCCAAATAAACTCTAAATTCTAAATCCTAAACGTTTAGGATTTGGTGCTTAGAATTTGTTTGGAGCTTCGAATTTCGGATTTAGGATTTTGGGTGCTCTTATACTCCCCACACTCCGGACACTCTCGGTGCGGTAACTTATATTCTCCACAATGCGGGCACTTGACGGTCTTTGTTGCCTTTAGGGCATCGTGCGACCGCCGTCGTTTTTTTCGTCCTTTGGATGGTTTCCTCTTCGGTACTGCTCCCATGGCGCGTATATTAAACCAGAAAAGTTGAAGATAGTCAAAACCAGAATTTGTAATAGCGCAGTTCACTGCGCGTTGCGATGGATGGAGTGACAAGCTCGTTTGTTACCGTGATCTGCCTCGGAAATAATCTTATTCGCCCGCGATCGCAGGAAAATAACATCACTTTTGCAAAAAGATTTGTTAATTCTACGACCCGCCTGCCGGTGGGCAGGTCTTGAAATTAACGTTTGGTTTTCTGGAGAAAGGAAACCTTGGCGGCTCCATAGACACGCTCGTCGATTAGTTTTAGCTCCCCGAGATCTTTTGGAAGTTCGGTTTCTTGGGCGTGTTCAAAAACCACCACTCCCCCACTCTCCAAAATCTGAGGCAGTTGTTTTAGAAGTTCTCTGTCGACTCCCTGTGCGTACGGAGGTGAAAAGAAGATGAAATCAACCTTATCAAATGCTAAGCTTTTGATAAGACCGTCGGTAAAGCGTTTGGAACTAAGGGTGTATACTTTTGATTTTTCTCGAAAGTTGGTGTGGAGAAGGTTTTGTTTAATGATCCGGGTGCATTTTTTGTCTTTGTCAACAAAATCACACCAGCTTGCTCCGCGGCTTAGGGCCTCAATTCCTAGCGACCCGGAACCGGCAAAGAGATCCAGAGCCCGTGCCCCGACGACACTTTCGCCAAGCATATTAAAGACGGCTTGGCGAACAATACTTTGAGCAGGACGCACTCTATCGCCCGAGGGGATTTTTAATTTATAACCTTTGACTAATCCTGAAGTAATCCTCATTAGTTCGGTTCCACCAACTCCTCGCTTATCCTTTCTAGCTTCTCTTTCAAATTTGGGTATGTTTCTAAACTTGGGTCTTTTTCCAAAATCTTCGTGGCCTCGTTTCTCGTCGTCTCAATCAATCTTATATCAGAGAGCGAGGCGATTTTGAATTCCTCAATTCCATGCTGTTTGACCCCGTAAATTTCCCCCGGTCCCCTTATCTTGAGATCAATTTTAGCCAATTTGAACCCGTCGTTGGTCTCCTCCATCGCCTTGAGGCGCTTGTAGGACCTGCGGCCGGGGGAGGAGGTGAACAAAAGGCAGTAGGACTGTCGAGTTGAACGGCCGACGCGGCCTCTTAGCTGATGTAAAGAGGCGAGGCCAAAGCGCTCGGCACCTTCAATAATTATAATCGTTGCTGTAGGAATATCAATGCCTACCTCGACCACCTGAGTGGAAACTAAAATGTCATATTTACCGTTTTTGAAGTCCTTGAGGATTTTATTTTTCTCCTTGGATTTTATCCGGCCGTGTAGAAGGGCTAACTTCAAATCCGGAAAAACTTCTTTAGACAATCTTTCAAACTCCACCGTTGCCGCTTTAACCGCTTGCATGGTTTCGGCTTCCGATTCCTCGATTAGGGGGCAGATGACGAAGGCCCGGTTCCCTTCTTTTATCTGCTCTCGGACCCAGTTGTAGGCCGCCTTCCGTTTGCGGTTGGGAACGACCCAGGTGGCAACTTCTTTGCGGTCCGGGGGCATTTCGTCGAGGACGGAAAGGTCGAGGTCGCCGTAGGCGGTTAGGGCTAAACTTCTAGGAATAGGGGTAGCGGTCATCGTTAGAAGATGGGGGGTTTTCACACTCTTCTCGAGGAGTTTGGCGCGCTGTTTAACCCCGAAGCGGTGTTGCTCGTCAATGACGATTAGCCCAAGGTTTTTGAATTTGACGGAGTTGAAGAGAAGGGCGTGAGTTCCAACTAAGGCACTAGGCACTAGTGAATAGGCATTAGTTTCTTTTTTCTTACTATTGCCTTTCTTCGATCCTGTTCTCAACCCTACTTTAACCCCAAACGGCCCCAACATCTTCGTTATCTCCTTATAATGTTGCTCGGCCAGGACCTCGGTCGGAACCATTAGGGCCGATTGAAAGCCGTTCAGATGAGTGGCGTAAAGGGCCACGGCGGCGACGACCGTTTTTCCGCTTCCCACGTCCCCCTCGAGCAGTCGATTCATTGGGACGTTTTTGGCAAGGTCTTTTAGAATTTCATCAACCGCCCGTTTTTGGGCGTTGGTGAGTTCAAAAGGCAGCGAGTTAATGAATTCCTTTATTCTTAATCCTGCCTTGCCGGCAGGCAGGTCTTCATTCTTCATTCTAAATTTATGTGCCAGGGGTTTTTCCTGCCACTCTGCGCGACGTTTAAGGGCCTTGATTTGCATCAAAAAGAGTTCGTCAAAACCTAAACGCCTTCGCGCTTTGTTAATTTCGTCGCGATCATTGGGAAAATGAATCATCCGTAAGGCCTTATTAAGATCGATAAGATTTTGCGACCCCTTTATAGAGGGGGGTAAAAAATCAAATTTATCTGACAGTTCAGGAGTATATACTCCTGAACTATTATTAGGGGCTAGTATTTTGAGGATTTTTAGGGCGGCGGCGATGCGGGAGCGGAGCCACTTGGAGGAAACTCCTCGAGTCTCGGGGTAGATGGGGACGAGGCGGCCGGTGTGTAAGGGTTGCCGGGAACGGTTCCCGGACTGCTTTGCTTGACGGGGCGCAGCGGTTACAATTTCGTATGCAGGTGAAATAAGCGCCGGTTTGTTGTTCCACCCGGCCAAAGAGCCGGAGAGGTTGATTAGGTTCTCCTCTTTAACATTTTTTATCACGTAGGGATTAAACCAGACGACTTGCAGTTCGCTGGTTTCGTCGGCGACGGTCGTTTGAATCAGCCGTTTTCCTCCCCGGGTATGGACGTTCTTTACTTCCAAAACGGTTGCCGTCACTGTCGCCATCTCTCCGGCGATTAGTTCGTTTATTTTTCTGATTTGGGAAAAGTCGTCGTAGCGGAAAGGATAATGATGCAGAAGGTCTTCGACGGTTGCGATGTCGAGCCTTTTTAATTTACTGGTGTATGATGGACCAACCAAAGGGATGGATGTGACAGGGTCAGAAATTTTCAATTTACAATTTTCAATTTCCAATCAAGCTCCAATTCCCCAATTTACAATGTTTGAAAATTTGGTCATTGAAAATTCATTGAAAATTGGGATTTGAGAATTGAAAATTAAAGCTATTTTATCTACTAAGAATTAACGGTAGTAGTGAACCTACTATCAAACCCAACGATGCAACTATCATTACTATTGTCCAAACCTTTTTGTGTTTGCGGAAGAATTTCATCTTGCTTCAATTATAGCACATCTCAGTTTGTAGTAGCGGACTTTAGTCCGCGTTCGGCGCGCAATGAATTGCGCTACTACATCGTTTTGTTTATGTTAAAATGATTTCGTTATGAAGAAGGCGAAGCCCTGGAAGTGCCGCAAGCGATCCGTGAAATACTCTTCCACCTACCGCAAGCCGATTTTTTGGGCGACGGCGGCGGCGGGAGCGGTGCTCTTTTTTCTGGTTGTGGGGCTAATTTTTGGCGGTCTGGCTATCGCCTACTACTCCCGCAAGGTCCCCTCCCCTAACACTTTAATCTCTCGCGACGTGGAGTTGTCCACCAAAATTTACGATCGTAACGGAGAGCTTCTCTACGATGTTCACGGGGAAAAAGACCGCAGTTTAGTTCGTCTGGAAGATGTTCCCCTTTACCTTCGTCAGGCGACGATTGCCATGGAGGATAAGAATTTTTATCGTCATCAGGGGTTCGATTTCACCGGCATTGTTCGCTCGGTGGGAACCATTGTCACCGGCCGTGGTTTGGTTAGTGGCTCGACTTTGACTCAGCAGTTGGTCAAAAACGCTCTTTTAACTTCCGAAAAAACGTTGACCCGGAAAATTAAAGAATTAATTTTGGCCGTCCAGATTGAACGCCAATATTCAAAGGACGAGATTTTACAGATGTATCTCAACGAGATACCCTACGGCGGTCAGGCCTGGGGGGTTGAGGCTGCCGCCCAAATGTTTTTTGGTAAAAAGGCGTCAGAACTTTCGCTAGCCGAATCGGCGATGCTCGCCGGTCTGCCCCAGGCGACGACCCGCTACTCGCCGCGCAATGATCCCGAGGCGGCTAAGTGGCGCCAAAAGCAAGTTTTGCGGCGGATGGTTGAGGAGGGCTATATTACTCAAGAAGAGGCCGAAGCCGCTGCCAGCGAAGAATTAAAGCTGAAGCCCCTGGGAGCCAACATTCGCGCCGCCCATTTTGTGATGTATGTTCGTCAAATTTTGGAAGAAAGGTACGGAACGGATTTGGTCGAGGCCGGAGGTTTGAAGGTGACCACTTCATTGGATATCGAAATGCAGGAGCAGGCCGAGCACATTGTCTATGAGGAAGTCAATAAGGCCGCCGGTCTGTTGGTCGGTAACGGGGCCTTGGTGGTCATGGATCCCAAGACGGGGCAGATTTTGGCGATGGTCGGTTCCAAAGATTATTTTGACGCTTCGACTGACGGTAATGTCAACGTTGCCCTGCGCGAGCGCCAGCCGGGCTCGTCAATTAAGCCGATCAACTACGTGACCGCCTTCAAACAAGGCTACACCCCAGCCTCGGTGGTTATGGACGTGCCGACCACTTTCCCTGGTGGTGAGGGTCTGCCCGATTACGCTCCAGTTAATTATGACGGCAAGTTCCGCGGTCCGATGCAGTTCCGTTACACTTTGGGTAATTCGATTAACGTGGCCGCGGTTAAAGTTTTGAAATTGGTCGGGGTCCCGGCGATGCTCGACACCGCCCACGCGATGGGAATCACCACTTTGAACGAGCCCGAGCGCTACGGTCTTTCCTTGACCCTCGGCGGCGGAGAGGTCAAACTTTTAGACATGGTCACCGTTTACTCGACCTTTGCCGGTGGCGGAGTTCGCCGCGACCCCAAGTCTGTTCTTAAAGTCGAGGACAAGGACGGTCATGTTTTGGAAGAGTGGTACGAAACGCAAGGTCAACGGGTTTTAAGTCGAGAACACGCCTACCTGATTTCGGATATCCTGGCGGACAACGGGGCGCGGTGGGAGGCCTTTGGGGAGTGGTCGCCCCTGCGGATTTCCGGTTATCAGGTGGCGGTTAAAACGGGAACCACCGATGATAAGCGGGACAACTGGACGATTGGCTACACGCCCAACTTGACGGTCGGGGTTTGGGTGGGTAATAACGATAACACCCCGATGCACCGACGGTTGTCTTCGGGAATCACTGGAGCAGCGCCAATTTGGCACCGGGCGATGGAGGAGTTTTTACCCGATCGGCCCAAAGAAAATTTTGTCCGACCCGACGGAATTGTTGAAGCCGAAGTTGATAAGCTGTCCGGTCTTTTGCCCGGCGAAGGAACGCAAGAAAGGCGTCAGGAAATTTTTGTCAAAGGAACGGCACCCACCCAGGAAGATAATATGCACCAAGTGTTGGAGGTTTGCACCGAAGATGGTAAGTTGGCGACCGACGCCTGTGAATACGCTGGTAAGGTTGAGGAAAAAAGCTATGTTATTTTGAGGGCCCAGCTCGAGGAGTGGCAGGAATTTGTGGATAAATGGGTCCAGGAAGTTTATCCGGATAACCAGCTTTATCATCCCCCGACGGAAAGATCAGATATTTATTTTGGGCCTAGTGGGGATCCTAGCTTGGGGGAGGTTCCTTGGGTTGATGTTCATTCGCCGAGGAACAACGATCAGGTGGAGGCCGATTTTGAGGTCGAGTGTTCGGTTTGGTCGCCGTACGAGGTGGTTAAAGTTGAGTTTTATATTGACGGGGCAATGGTTGGCTCACCCCTGACAACTTTGGTCGAGCGCCCCTACAAAAAAACCTTGCATCTTTCGAGTGGGATGATCGGCGAGCATAAGTTGATGGTCAAGGGCTACGACTCTGCCGGTAATGTTGGGGAAAGTGAAATTAAGATTAAGGTTAAGTGATGTAATTCGCCTACGGCCGTACGGAAGTTACATCACTTTTTCAATCGAGGGTTATCGTTACCCTGTACGGACTTGAGCTTTAAGGTTTTTTCTGAGAGCGCCGGCGATTTTTTGGCGGACCTGAGCAACTTCCTCGTCAGTGAGGGTTCGGCTGATGTGGCGGTAAGTTAAGCGCAAAGTCACGCTCCCCTTCTCTGGATAGCAATCAATCAGTTCGATATTCTTGATTAGGTCTGATTGTTTTTTAATTAACCCGATTACCTTGGCGATAAAAGTTTTTGGCGGCAAAATGAGGGAAAGGTCCTCGATAATCGGCGGATATTCGGGAATCGGTTCGAAGGTTTTTTTGTCTGATGTAAGTTTGGTGATGGCGTCGAAATCAAGGTCAAAGGTGATGATTGACTTCTCGACCTCTATGGTTCCTAACACACCCGGCGGGTGTGTTAGCGTGGCGGTTAAGGGATTTTGGGCGTTGGGTTCGAAAGTGATGCCCTTGATTCCCAGTTCCTTCAATAACCCTTCAACGATTCCTTTAATGACATAAAAAAGTTCGTAGTTTGTAGTTTGTAGTTTGTGGTAAACAGTGCCTGTCAAGCGGAAGTTTTCTTTTGGTAACTCTTTACCCTTTTGAGGTAAATGGACCCTTTCTAGTTCGAAAAGTCCAATCTCATCGGCACGACTTTTATTTTCATCAAGGTTCTGCATCAGCGAAGGTAGCAACGACGGGCGCAAGTACTCTGAATCTTTATTGAGGGGGTTTTTAACTTTTATAGCCTTTTGAGGGTCGAGACCGAAATCGATCAATTGCTCTTCGGAAACAAAAGAATAGTTGTAGACTTCGTAAAATCCTTGATGCTTCAAGAAATCTTTGGCCTTGTCTTCCCAGTAAAATTTCTTTTCCCGCGGCGTGGTCGGGATAGCCCCCTTGGGCATTAGATTGGGCAGGTTATGGTAACCATAAAGACGGGCGATTTCTTCAATCAGATCCGCAGGGATGGTAATGTCTTGATCCCGCCAGGAAGGGACCTTAGCGTTGATGGTCGGGATTTGGAGTCCTGAATTGCGGACGGTAATTTCGAACCCCAACGACTTTAGGATTTTAATAATTTCCTCCCGTTCGAGGCGGACGCCGAGCAGGCGTTCGACTTCGGGAAGTTCAAATTCCACCTGGTGAGGTTGCCACTCTTCATTATTGATATCTACCAAGCGGCTAGCCACTTTCGCCTTGGCGTTTTCCTTAAGCATCCCCACCGCACGGTTCATAGCCGGTAAAATTCCCGCCGGGTCAATTCCCCTCTCGAAGCGGGCCGAGGCCTCGGTCCGGAGGGCTAATTCTTGTGAAGTTTGGCGAGTGCGGACGGAGTCATAGATTTGGATGAAAAGAAGGATTCGTTGGGTGTTTTCGTCAACTTCGCTGTTTTTTCCTCCCATAATTCCGCAAAGGTCAATCAGCTGGCTACCGCTTTCGATGACAATCGCGCCTTTAGGCATTTTTCGTTCGATTCCGTCGAGGGTGGTTAGTCTTTCGCCTTTTTTAGATTCTCTGAGAATAATTTCCTTCTTGGTAGCTGCAGCACTTTGTGCTGCCTCTCTTTGGGCGCCATAAAATGGCGCAGCTACATTAGATGTACCGCCTAACTTATCAAAATCAAAAATATGCATCGGTTGGCCCAGTTCGAGCATTAAATAATTGGAGACGTCAACGACATTGTTGAGGGCGCGAATGCCGCACATTTTCAGTCGGTCTTGAATAATTTTCGGTGAGGGTTTTATTTCCACATTATCGAGGACGATGGCGGCGAAGCGGGGGCAGAGCTCAGGATTAGAAATGTCAACCTCCAGAAGATTTCTCCTGCTCTCCGCGGCTTTAAGATGGTCCTCAACCTCCGGGTTTATTAGCTCGGCTTTGGTGTCGAAGCATGGTAGCGTAGCGGCCACTTCGCGAGCGACACCCAAAACGCTGAGGGTGTCGTAGCGGTTGGGGGTAACTTCGATTTCGTAAACGGTCTCCCCTCCCCTCTGGTGTAGTTTTTCGACCGAAAGAGAACAAAGAGATAATTTTTCCGCTATGGTTTCGGGTGTTGCTTCGGTTTTGACAAATTCCTTGAGCCAGGAGTGTGGAATGAGGATATTCATTGCTAAAACTGCTCCAAGAACCTGACATCGTTTTTATAAATCATCCTAATATCCGGAATATTGACCCCGCTCCTCATCAGATACGTTCTCTCTACTCCCCAACCGAAGGCGAAGCCGGAGTATTCTTTGGGATCAACCCCACCGTTTTCGAGAACTTGGGGATGGACCATGCCCGCGCCGCCTAATTCTGTCCACCCGCCTTTACAGAAGCGGCACCCCCTGCCTTTGCAGAGGTCACAAACAACGTCTATTTCGAACGAGGGTTCGGTGAATCTGAAATCGTAAGGTCGCAGTCTGATTTCTCTTTTGGGCCCAAAGAATTCGTGGGCAAAATATGTCAAGACTCCCTTGAGGTTGGAAATCGAAATGTTTTTATCAATCAACAGCCCCTCGAATTCGTAATGAATTGGTACGTGGCTGATGTCTGACTGGCGGCGGGCGCAGCGGGAGATGTTGATCATCCGAATCGGCAATTCCCCTCTCTCCATTTCTCGAAGCTGACCAGAAGAGGTGTGCGGGGTCAAAACGATGTTGTCCTTGATAAAAAATGTCTCCCATTCGTCGCGGGCGGGGTGATTTTCGGGCATATTCAACCCTTCGAAGGCATACCAGTCGGTTTCCACCTCGGGGTAACGGCGGCGAACAAAGCCAATGTTTTCGAAGATTTTTGTAATTTCGCGAATCGCTTGAGTGATAAGATGCAGATGCCCTTCGGTCGTCGGAACTCCTGGTGCTGTCACATCCAACCATTTGGGCTGAAGAGCTGAAGAGCTGAAGAGCTGGGCGCCTTTTTTCTCTACTGCCCCTTCAATTTCGGACTTGACCCGATTGACAATCTCACCAAATTTACGACGATCGTCGGGTTTTAGATGAGGTATTGTTTTAATGATTTTGGTAATTTTTCCAGACTTCTTGGAAAGATACTTACGCCGCAGGGTTTCTAATGTTTCTAAATTCTCTGAAGTTTTGATTTCCTCAAGGGCTTGTTCTTTAAGTTTGAGAAGGTCTTTCATAGTTTGGATTTTACCATGTGATTTGTAGTAGCGCAATTTATTGCGCGTTGGGCGCGAATTAAAATTCGCTATTACAAAAATGAAAAAATCAGGAGGGAAACATAGATGGTGACGGCGAAAAGGGCGGCGGAGAAAAGCATTTCTTTGGAGAGTAAGAAAGCAGCCACTTTGAGGGGATCTTTGTCCCTGCGGTAGCGGATAATTGCGTTTACTAACCAGAAAACATCAATGGCGACGAGGGTTTTTTGGGGGATGGTCATCTAACCTTTGGTAATGGGGTGACAACTTTAGTTGTTACGGATAACAAGCAAGCTTGTCATTCCAGTTCCTTAACAATCTTTTCAAAAGTTTTCGGATCATTGAAGGCGATATCGGCCAGACTCTTGCGATCCAGTTCAACTTTACTTCCCTTCAGTTTGTGGATGAAGCGAGAATAGGAAATGTCAAAAGACTTTAAGGCGGCGTTGATTTTTTGAATCCAAAGGCGGCGAAAATCTCTTTTGCGGAGTTTACGTCCGGCAAAAGCGTATTCGCCGGCGTGGAGATAGGCCTCGTGCGCCGGGCGGAAAAGCTTACTTCGGGTCCCGCGATAGCCCTTGGTCGCCTTGAGAATTTTTTTGTGTTTTTTGTAGCCCTTAGGGCCCCCTTTGGTTCTTGGCATTTTTGAAAGTATCAAAGTGTCAACGTGTCAGGGTGTCACGGTATTCGGGTAATTGATCCTTGATACTTTGATACCTTGATACATTGATACTTTTATTTCCCAATCATTTTTTTAACCCTGCTTCTGTTTGATTCCGAAAGACCGGTGCGTCCGCTTTTCCTCCGCTTCCGGGAGGCCGACTGCTTGGAACGCAGGTGCGACGTCCGGGCGTGGCGGTGGAGAATCTTGCCGGTGCCCGTTTTCTTAAATCTCTTTTCCGCTGTTTTTTTAGTTTTTAGTTTCGGCATAAATCATTGAAACATTAAAGCATAAAAACATTAAAACAAACGGTCTGAATAATTGTTTTCTTGTTCTCGTGTTCTAGTGTTTTCATGTTCGTGGTCTTAATATCATATGAATGAACCGTCCTTTTCTCTTTGGTTTTTTGCCGACTTCGGCCACATCGGATAGGGCTTTGGTCACCTCGCTAAGTTTGTCATACCCGATTTGGGGGTGACTCCCCTCTCGGCCTCGAAAGAAGATGCTGAATTTAACCTTGTTTCCCTCGTTAAAAAACTCGCGAGCGCGGTTGATTCGGGTTTGCAAATCGTGGGGCCCAATGTTCGGCCCGAAGCGCAACTGTTTGGTTTCCTGGTTTACGGTCTTTTTCTTGGAGGTCTTTTTTTGCTGTTTTCTTTTGAATTGATGTTTTTTAAAGTCCAAAATCCGCACCACCGGCGGTTCGGCTTTGGTGGCCACCTCGACCAAATCTAAATTCTGTTCCTGGGCAAGTTTGAGGGCCTCGTTTGTTTTCATAACCCCAATTTGCTCACCTTCGGGGTCAATGACACGAACTTCGGGGACTCTTATTTGATGATTGATTCTAGACCTGCGCTTTTTTATGTTTCTTTAACCTCCAAGAGGGATTATACACTAGTCGAGGTAGGGTTCGCAACCCTAAGGGTTGGACCGGACGGGGTTAAACCCTCAGGGTTGTTTCGGTAGACGAAAGTCAGTTAATAGTTTTCTCTTCGATTTCTTTTTTGATATTCGTGATGAATTCGTCGATTTCAACTTGTCCGTAGTCTTTTCCAGATCTTCCACGTTCCGAAACAGTCCCCGCCTTCTCTTCTTTGTCTCCAACTATTAACATGTACGGAACTTTTTGCAGTTGGGCATCCCGAATCTTTGCTTGCATCGTTTCGTCTCGATCGTCAAGATTAGTTCGTAGTTCGTAGTTCGTAGTTCGTAGTTTTTCAACCACCGACCTTGCGTATTCGTTATGCCTTTCCGAAATCGGAATGACCACCACCTGCACTGGGGCTAACCAAACCGGAAACGCCCCGGCGTAGTGCTCAATCAAGCACCCCACAAATCTCTCCATCGAGCCTAACAAAGTTCGGTGAATCATATATGGCGTGTGATCCTTTCCATCTTCGCCAACGTAGGTCATTTCGAATTTTTCCGGCAGGTTGAAGTCGAATTGAATTGTGGTCCCTTGCCACAATCGACCTACTGCATCCTCGACCTTGAGATCAATTGCCGGGCCGTAGAATTTAGCCTCGCCAATTCCAGCGTTGTATTCGACTCCCCTACTATCCAAAATGTCCTTCAGAACTTTTTGGGCCATTTCCCAACCTTCGGTGTCTCCGATGTATTTTTCTGGTGTTTCCGGATCCCTTAAGGAGAGCTCGTAATGGAGGTTGTCGAAACCAAAGACGGTGTTCATTTCGAGAGCGAAGTCTAAAACTCCTTCCAGTTCGGGGACTATTTGCTCTTTGGTACAGATGATGTGAGCGTCGTCTTGAGTGAAACCGCGAGGCCTCAAGATTCCGTGCCTAACCCCCTCAAGTTCATATCTGTAAACAGTTCCAAGTTCACCCCATCTTAGAGGAAGTTCTTTGTAGCTTCGGGGTCGAGATTTATAAATCAGTACGTGGAAAGGGCAATTCATCGGTTTGACGTAATAAACATCGTCCCGTTCGTCTTTTAGTGGAGGGTACATCAAGTCTTTGTAGAAATCTGTGTGGCCGGAGGTTTGCCAGAGAACTTCCTTGCCAATATGTGGGGTATAAACATACTGATAGCCTCGTTTGCGATGCTCCTTTCTCCACCAGAGTTCGATTTCTTCGCGAACAACTGAGAGTTTGGGATGCCAGAGGATGAGCCCGGGCCCGACCATTTCGTTCTGGCTGAAAAAATCTAACTCCTTGCTTAATTTACGGTGGTCGTGTTTTTTGGCTTCTTCCTGAAGTTTAAGATATTCGTCGAGTTCTTTTTGGGTTTCAAAAGCAAGGCCGTAGATGCGGGTCAACATTGGATTTTTCTCACTTCCTTTCCAATAGGCACCGGCGAGGCGGGTCAGCTTAAAGGCCTTGATTTCGGAAGTGTTTTTAACGTGGGGCCCTTTGCAAAGATCGGTGAACCCCCCGACCTTGTAGGTAAAGGGATGAAGGGAACGGTTCCCGATCTGCGCTTTATCCTCAAGCAATTCGAGTTTATACGGCTGGTCTGCGAAAACTTCTCTCGCCTCCCCCACCGAAATTTCTTTGCGAATGAAGGGAAGATTTTCGGCGATGATTTTTTCCATCTCCGCTTCGATTTTGGGAAGATCCTCCTCGGAGATTTTTTGGTCACCAAAGTCGAAATCGTAATAAAACCCATTCTCGATCGCCGGGCCAATCCCGAACTTAACGTCGGGATAGAGTTTTTGCACCGCCCCCGCCAGGACGTGAGCGGTACTATGGCGTATGGTTTGAAGATTAAGGGTTTTGTCCATTGGTTAATTTCACGATCGTATATTTAACGCTACTCTAGGTCTGTCACTAAACTATCAAACAAAAAACCCGCCTTGGTTTATGGGGCTCCGATGCTACACCGGAGGGTTCCACCCCACTTCCCTTGCGGGCACTTATTTACAATCCGTTCGTGGATCAGACGTCGCTAGCTCGCGAGGGTGGTAAGGCCTCGGTCGTCGCATGTAAATTTATCTATCCTTCTCCTATAACTCCGTCCATAGCAACCTCCTTTAAATTTAACTATTTGAAGATTGTCCCTATAGCTCCATCTATGATGATCTCATCTTAAATCGTTTTTTCTCGTTTGTCAAGACCCAATTTGGTCAAATGGGCGATTTGTTTTTCCAATTTCTTGAGGCTGCCCCTAATTTCTCCCATCTCGCTGGTTTGTTTTCTGTCCATCGAAATGTCCACCCCAATCATCTTGCGTTGGCGAAGTTGTTCAGCGGCCTCTTTTTTGTCTCTTTTGGCCTCCGCGCGATTCGAAGCCATTAAAAGAAAGATCCCAATGAAGATGGCTTCGAGTGAGACCCAAAGGGTTAAGATTTCCAGACTAAAATCAAAGATGAGCCAGACAATGAACCAAAGAGTGTGAAAAATAATCGCCCACCAACTGCCAATAAATTTGGCGATGGCGGCGGTTGACCTTTCGGCAAGGTTTTTTTGTTGTTCTTTAGCGTCTTCAGGCATTCTGATAACTACCCCTGTCACCCTTCGCCAAGGCTCCGGGTGACACACCGTCGCTCTAATCTCGTTCGTGTGGCCGAAGGCCACACGAAGCTCGAAGAGCGAAGGGTGGTGAGCTGCCTGGGACTCGAACCCAGAACTTTCGGCTTAAAAGGCCGATACTCTACCGATTGAGTTAGCAGCCCACGGGGTCCATTCTACCCCATTTACTCCTCAAAGTCAACTATGTTATTATGACAGGACGGGCGCGCAATGAATTGCGCTATTACAAACACGATGAAAGTTTATTTAGACTATGCGGCGACATCTCCCCTCGACCCTCAGGTTCTGGAGGCAATGTTACCATATTTTAAAGAAAAGTTTGGTAACGCTTCGTCAATTCATTCGTGGGGGCAGGAAGCGCGGGAGGCGGTGGACGAGGCTCGGGAAACGGCCGCCAATTTTTTGAACTGCGGGACGCAGGAAATAATTTTTACTAGTTGCGCAACGGAATCAAACAATTTAGCCCTAAAAGGTGTTACAGAGTCGACGGGAAAAGTTCCACATCTTATTGTTTCGCCGATTGAGCATCATTGTGTTCTGGATGCGGCGAAACATCTTGAGGAAACTGGCGCGGCCGAAGTAACTTGGTTGCCGGTTGACCAATATGGTCTGGTTGATCCCGGCGATGTTGAAAAGTCAATCAAGGAAAACACGATTTTGGCCAGTGTGATGTTCGTCAATAATGAAGTCGGCACAGTCGAACCGATTGCGGAGATTGGACGGATGTTGAAGAAAGAGCCAAAGGTTTATTTTCATACGGATGCGGTTCAGGCGATTCAGTATCTGGATTGCGATGTGCAAGAGTTGGGGGTTGACCTTTTATCAATGTCCGCCCACAAGTTTTACGGCCCCAAAGGCGTTGGCGCTTTGTATATTAAAAAAGGGACGTCAATTACTCGTCAGCAGGATGGGGGTGGGCAGGAGCACGGAATGCGAGCGGGAACGGAAAATGTGGCCGGAATTGTTGGGCTAGGTCGGGCGATAGAGCTGGTCGTAAATAGTCAGTCGCAGACCGTAAATCGGGTTAGGAACTTGCGAGATAGGTTGATTGGGGGAGTTTTACAGATTCCTGATGTAAAATTGACTGGTCATTCGGAGAAGCGGGCGCCGCATATTGCTTCGTTTATGGTTGCGGGGGCCGAGGGCGAGTCGATCCTTTTGATGCTCAACGAGGAAGGAATCGCGGGATCCTCCGGATCGGCTTGCACCTCTGGCATTTTGGAGCCCTCGCATGTTTTGACGGCGATGGGAATTTCGCCGGAACTATCTCACGGTTCCCTGCGACTTTCTTTAGGAAAGCAAACAACCGAAGACGAAATTGATTATGTTTTAGAAAAACTGCCGCCGATTATTGAAGGCTTAAGAAAGATGGCGCCGAAATGAGTCAATTTTACTCGGATAAAGTTTTGGAACATTTTAAGAATCCTCGCAACATCGGGTCGATTCCCGAGGGGGACGATGTGGGAATTGGTCAGATTGGTAACCCCGTCTGCGGGGACATAATGAAGATTTTTATTAAGGTTGGCAAACGCGATGGGGTCGAATACGTCGAGGACGTTAAAGTTCAGACACTCGGTTGCGGGGCGGCGATCGCCACTTCGTCAATGGCAACGGAGATGATTAAAGGTAAGCCCCTCGCGGAGGCCGAAGAGCTGACCAACCAAGCTGTCGTCGAAGCCTTGGACGGCCTACCGGAAGTCAAAAAACATTGCTCTGCCCTAGCCGCACAAGCAATTAAAGCGGCCATAGAAGATTATAGAGGGAAATGTTGATGTATCAAGCTTAATCAACCCGACGGGTTTATTTTACATTTCCGAGGCGTGGTTGAGCCTTGTTAACCCGACGGGTTGACGAAAATGATAATTAGTCCTGCCGTTTTTAGAGCTTACGATATAAGAGGGAAAGTGGGAGAGGATCTGACGCCTGCCTTTGTTGAGGTGGTGGGGAGGGCTTTTGGAAGTCACATCAAAAGCCAAGGAGGCGAGCGGATTTCCATTTCTCGTGACAACCGTCACTCCTCTCAAAAATTAGCCAACGATTTCATTCGCGGTGTTCTCTCGACCGGTATCAACGTTATCGACCTCGGTCTGACCACCACCCCGATGCTCTATTTTTCCATCCTTCATTGGGACCTTGACGGTGGGGCGATGATTACCGCCAGCCACGCCCATCCCGATTACAACGGAATCAAGCTTTGTAAAAAACAGGGCCTGCATATTTTTGGTGAGGAACTTAAAGAAATTCAACAGCTGGTGGAGACGGATAACTTTGTCTCCGGCCGCGGGAAGTTGGAGAAGAACGATATTTTTGACGAATACGAGAGCGAGATTCTGCGTCGCATCAAACTCAATTCAAACCTTCGGGTTGCTGTGGACTGTGGTGACGGGGTGGCTGGTCCCTTTGCTCCGGAGATTTTTGAAAAGTTAGGTTGTCAGGTTTTCAAATATGCCTGCAAACCTCTGGGGAATTTCCCTCATGGAGGCGCCGATCCTTCCCGTCCCAAAAATTTGGATGACCTTGCCGAGATTGTGACCACCCGCGGTTACGATGTCGGAATCGGCCTCGACCCCGATGGCGATCGCTTAGGGGTGGTCGACGAGAAGGGAGAATATGTCCCGATCGAAAAAATAGCTTTCTTGCTGGCCAAGGAAATTCTCCAAAGGAAATGGATTGACAAGTTTACTTGTCATCTTAACACGCAAGCGTGTCACTCCAATAAGAAATTCGTCTGCGACGTGCGGTGTCTGCGGGGATTTAAGACGGCGGTAGAAAAAATAGGCGGGAAGGTAGAAATGATTCCCACCGGACGCTCTTTTTTCCGTCAAAGATTATACGAAGATCCTAAGGTTCTCTTGGGAGTTGAGGCTTCGGGGCATCTTCATATCAACGACGACTTTTACGGCTTCGACGACGCTATTTTTGCCGCCGCCCGTCTGTTGGAAATCTTGTCCAAATCACGTAAACCGCTCTCCAAACTGGTGGCTAAGTTTCCTGAATCTTTTCACACTCCCGAAATCCGAGTCCCCTACCCCGACGAAAAAAAGTTTGAGTTGGTCGAAAAAGTCCGGCGCAGTTTGGCGTTGAAGTATGATACGATAGAAGTGGACGGGGTCCGGGCCAAGCTCGATGGGGAAAGTTGGTTTTTGGTGCGGGCGAAAAACACCGGTCCCTATCTTTCGTTAAGATTCGAAGCGGATACGAAGGAGAAAGTTTTGGAGATGATAGAAGTCGCTGGTGAGGAATTGGAAAGGTATCCCGGAATTGATAGAAGTTGGTTTAAAAAAACTAGGGAGGACTTTGTAGCTGCACATCTTTGATGTGCCCGAGGATAGGCGGCATAAAATGCCGCAGCTACACGAGCACGACATGAGTAAAGTCAAAATCCGAAAACTTGAAGATATGCGTAAAGTTCTAATGAATCCGGAAGCGGAAGGTCCAGAGAGTGTTTACGCCATGATTCGGGGTAAGCCTAACATTACTGTTTTGGTGCCGGGAAGAATTGGTCAGGAGTTTACTAAAACCCACGGTCATTATCACCGCGACGATCGCTCTGAAACCTACAAAGTTCTTTTTGGTCAGGGAAAGATGTTGATCCAAAATAGAGATGTTAGCAATGTTCAGCTTTTGGAAATGAGAGCTGGTCAGGAGGTAATCGTTCCCAAAGGCTACGCCCACACGATGATTAACACCGGCGAGGGTCCGCTGGTGACCGCCGACGACACACCGGCAGACGCAGAAATCAACGTCAACGAATACGAACCAATCAAGGAAAAACAGGGGTTTGGGTACTATATTGTTGAAGGCGAAAACGGTGGGATTAAAGATGTTCCAAATCTAAACTATGGTAATTTGCCGTCATTACGCTAACTTACAGAGCCTCGCTCTGTAAGTTATTGTAGTTGCGGCTTTACAAAGATAGGGCTTCTGAGTGGTTATGGTTAGAACTACAAGAGAGATTCTGTTAAAAAACAAAGTCGTTCCGGCGTTTAATTTTTCTACTGCTGAAGTGGCTCGGGCGGTGGTGGAGGTTTGCGATCAATTGGGGCAAGATGTTATCCTCCAAACCTCAATGAACGAGGCCAAATTTTTAACTCTCGAAGTGGCGGCGGGGATTGCTAAGGCCTTGGGTCAGCGGTCAAATATTTCCGTTTCCCTTCATCTCGATCACGCCAAAAATCTGGAAATAATCGAAGCCGCGCTCAGCGCGGGCTACACCTCCGTTCTGGCCGACGCTTCGGAGACGGGTTTTGAGAGAAGTGTTGATTATATCAAGGATATCAAAAGCTTAGCTTTTGATAAGGTTGTGGTTGAGGCATCTCTTACGGAATTTGGGCGGGCGGAAGAATTTGTGGAAAAGGCGGAGCCAGATCTTTTGGCGCCGTTCTCTGTCCGAGGCGGTCGGGACAAAACCAGAATTGAAGAAGTCAAAAAGGTCTCACAAATGGTCAAAACCCCCTTGGTTCTGCACAACTCTTCATCGAAGTCCGATGAGGAAATTAAAGAAGCGGTGGCCGCGGGGGTGGTTAAAGTCAATTGGAATACTTGTTTGCGGGAGGCGTGGACGGAGGGTCTCCGTCGGACGCTAGCTTCTCGACCAGAAGAAATTAAACCCTACCACGTCTTAGAAAAGGGTGTTGAAGAAGTCAAAAAAGTTGTGGAAGAAAAAATAAGGTTATTGTATTAGCGGACTTCAGTCCGCGTCGGTGCGCAGTGAACTGCGCTATTACAATTACGTTTTTGTGGTGAAAAAAAGCGAAAAGACAATCCTCTGGTTCGATGAAGTTTCCAAAGGCGATGTCCCGCTGGTTGGGGGGAAGGCGGCCAATCTTGGCGAAATGCTTAAGGCGGGAATCCCCGTCCCCTCGGGGTTTATCGTTTCGGCAGCGGCCTATTTTGATTTTGTCAAAAAGACCAGCCTGAAGGCTAAATTGAAAGCCGAACTTAGGGGTTTGGATGTTCATAATTCCAAAAAACTGCGGAGGGCTTCGCGAAGAATTCAAGCGGCGATCAAAGCGGCCAAAATGCCGGCCTCGACAGCAAAAGAAATCAAAGAAGCCTATCTAAAACTTTCCGGCACCCACGACGAGCTGGTCGCCGTTCGTTCCAGCGCCACCGCCGAAGACCTTCCCGACGCTTCCTTTGCTGGGCAGATGCAGACCTTTCTCAATGTCGAGGGCACAACCAAACTTCTCAAGGCCGTTCAGGGTTGTTGGGCCTCGCTTTTTACCGCCCGAGCTATCTTCTACCGTCAGGAAAAAAACTTTAACCACTTCCAAATTGGCATCGCCGTGCCGGTGCAGAAAATGGTCGACTCCAAAGTTTCTGGTGTTCTGTTCACCGTTGATCCTCTGACCTCCAACCCTAACCTTATTGCTATTGAAGCGGCTTACGGTTTGGGGGAGACGGTGGTCGCCGGGGAATTGACCCCCGATCAGTATTTGGTCAACAAGAAGAATTTTCAAATTGTGGACAAAAAAATAGTTCTTCAGAGTTTTAAGATTACTCGTGGGGGTAGGAAGAAAGTTCCCCGTCGCCGAGGTTCCAAGCAAAAATTGGCGGATAAAAAGATTATCGAGTTGGCCAAAATCGCTCAAAAAATCGAAGAGCACTACGGGGATTTTCCTCAGGATGTGGAGTGGGGCTACGCGAAAAACGCGAAAATCTGGATTGTTCAAACCCGGCCGGTGACCACGCTGGATGTTCAAGGTTCGAAGTTCGAGGTTCGAGAAGACGTGGTTGACGAAAAACTGTTGCTGGAGGGGGCCGGGGCCTCGCCGGGGGTAGCCGTTGGTCCCGTCCGAATTATCCCCTCGGCTAAACAAATTGATAAGGTTAAAAAAGGCGATATTTTGGTGACCGAGATGACCAACCCCGATTTTGTTCCGGCGATGAAGCGGGCGGCGGCCATTGTGACGGATAAGGGCGGGCGGACTTCGCACGCAGCTATTGTTTCGCGGGAACTTTCGATCCCCTGCGTGGTCGGCACCGGTCAGGCAACGGCGATGCTCAAGAGTGGTGAAACGGTAACGGTTGACGGGTCGAGCGGGAAGGTTTATCAGGGCAGTGTATCTTCGGAAGAAATGTCCCCGGTTACCGATTACCAATTACCGATTACTGACCTCAAGACGGCAACAAAGCTTTACGTCAATCTTTCCGAGCCCGAGGCGGCGGCCGGAATTTCCACCCAAAATGTGGACGGGGTGGGCCTGCTCCGTTCCGAGTTTCTCATCGCCGGAATTGGGGTCCATCCGCGAAAATTGATTGACCAGGGCAAATCAAAAATTTTTGTTGATCAGTTGGTCGAGGGGGTGGGCCGGTTTTGCCGAGCCTTCTCTCCCCGACCGATCGTTTATCGAGCCAGCGATCTAAAGACTTCGGAATACCGAAATCTTGAGGGGGGTAAAAAATACGAGGCCGAGGAGGGCAATCCCTTCCTTGGTTTCCGCGGCGCGCGGCGCTACATTGTCGATGACGATGTTTTTCGCCTAGAATTAAAAGCCCTTAAAAGAGTCAAAAACAAGATGGATTTTCGCAACCTGGTTTTGATGATTCCCTTCGTCCGGACGCCCGAGGAATTGGAGAAGGTTAAACGTATTGTTGGCGAAGAAGGGTTGCGGCGTTCGCCGCGGTTCAAACTGTGGATGATGGTCGAAATACCTTCGAATGTGGTTATCCTCGAGGAGTTTGCCGAGGTGGGAATTGACGGCGTTTCCATCGGCTCCAATGATTTAACCATGTTGACTTTGGGTGTCGATCGGGACAACGCCAAAATTGCTGAGGATTTTGACGAGCGCGACCCCGCCGTTTTGTGGATGCTCGAGCAGACGATTAAAAAATGTCAAAAATTAGGCTTGACTTCTTCGATTTGCGGTCAGGCCCCGTCCGATTTTCCCAAACTAACCAAAAAGTTGGTTGAGTGGGGCATCACCTCGATTTCCGTCAATCCCGATGTTATCCCCCAAACCCGCCAAATTATCTACGAGGCGGAGAAGGGGTTGGTGAGTTAACCCTTAGGGTTGACGAAGGTGGTCAAATCTGATAAAATGAGCATGATATGAGGAAAGTTGTTAAGACTAAAAATTATAAGTTTCTTGCGGTTATCAATCCGGCGGAGGAGGGCGGGTTTTACGCCTACTGTCCGCTTCTTCCTGGCTGTGTAACTCAAGGTGAGACTTACGCTGAAACAATAGCTAATGTCGAGGAGGCGATTGAAGCCTATGTTGAAGTAATGATCGGGGTTGGGGATCCGGTTCCGCAAGACGCTATTATTAACGAGAGTTTTGTTGTTGGTGTTCCTGTTAGTCTTCCCGTGCAAGTCCAGTTCGCATGACCAAACTACCACAAGTAACCGCTCGAGAAACTTTAAGGAAACTTAAAAGGTCGGGAATGGTTATCAAGAGAAAAAGAGGACCTCATTATGTTCTCTACGGCGAGGGGAGGCGCTACGCTGTTGTTCCTAAACACCCCTCAAAAGTTTTAAAGAAAGGAACTTTGGGAAAAATTCTTGAAGGAGCCCAACTAACGATTGAAGAGTTTAAAGAACTTTAGTGATGTAACTTCCGTACGGCCGTACGAGATTTACATCACTTCTTACCCCTTGACAGGGTGGGGTTACCCGTATAAAATACGAACCACGATGCCGGTTACATTATATAAAAGACAAAGAGAATTGCTGGAATTCCTCAAACAGTTTATCGCCAAAAACGGCTACTCCCCTACTCTGCAAGAGATTGCCGACGCGATGGGTCTTTCTTCGCTGGCCACCGTTCACGAACATCTTCGGGCCCTGGCCAAGAAAGGAATCGTCAAGAGATACGAAGGGGCGGTGCGGGGTATCGAAGTCCTCGACGAAAAAATGGCCGAGGTCCTAGAGGGAATAGAACTGCCGCTGGTCGGCTATATCGCCGCCGGCAAGCCGATTGAGGCGATTGAGGATCCGACGGAGACGCTCAAAATTTCTCCCAACCTGATTTCGGGCCGGAAGCGGGCCTTCGTCCTTCAGGTGCGAGGCAATTCGATGGTCAAAGACGGAATTCACGATGGCGACTACGTGGTCGTCGAACAGCAAGACACCGCGGACAACGGGGACATCGTCGTCGCTCTACTGGGCAACGGCTTCGCCACCCTCAAAAGATATTATCGCGAGCACCACCGGATTCGCCTCGAGCCGGCCAATGATTCGATGAGCCCCATTTTCGCTACCAACGTTACTATTCAAGGCAAGGTTCGGGGAATTATTCGCAAGTTTGACTAGATTATGTTTTTCACCGATCGAGAAATTAAAGAGTTGTTCAAGGCCTGGCTGGCGCTTAGCGTGGCCTTCGCCATCGCCAGCCGCAATGGGTCGTTTTTTAGTCCTCGACTGCTGGCTTCGTCGGCACTGACCGTCGGGGTGGGGTTTTTAATTCACGAAATGGGACACAAGTTTGTCGCCCAGCGCTTCGGCTACCCGGCGGAATTTCGTAGTTTCGACCTGATGCTCGTGGTCGCGGTTTTAATGTCCTTCACTCGGTTTATTTTCGCTCTGCCGGGCGCGGTTTTTGTGGGCGGTTTGCCTTCCTTCGAAGAGAATGGTCGAATCTCGGCGGCTGGCCCGGCGGCCAGTCTTTTGTTAGCTTCGGTTTTTCTAGCCCTGGCGGGAGTTTTTGGTCGGACTACCTTTGGCGACCTTTTGAGTGACGGGTTTCGGATTAACTCTTGGTGGGCCTTGTTTAATCTTCTTCCCTTGGGCAACCTTGACGGACGAAAAATTTTAGTTTGGAATAAAATTGTTTACGGAGGACTGGTCTTGACGGCTCTTTTCTACTTTTTTGTTATTTGACAAACTAGAGGTTCCGTGTTATAATAAGGGTGTAAGTTGGAGAGGAGGAAGAGAGGCTGATTTATTAAGGCAATCAGCATTTGATCTCGATACATTGTT
>Ga0209121_10000262_pt1 | contig 56424 bp, 56 predicted proteins | sample Cruoilmetagenom3_FD_187292 | JGI IMG/M metagenome (GOLD analysis project Ga0209121, IMG submission 187292) | Oil polluted marine microbial communities from Coal Oil Point, Santa Barbara, California, USA - Sample 3 (SPAdes) (version 2) | ecosystem: Environmental > Aquatic > Marine > Oil seeps ... | reverse complement strand
AGGCCATCGGCCCGCCCGGTGACCACAACACAGGCATCAAACACCGCAAGCGAGGCCACAAACGAGCGCAATGCAAGTTGATCTGCCGTACCGTCCGGAGGCATCACCAAAGTCGCGGCAAAGTTCCCCTCAGGGTTCAGCCATTGGCGCCCACGTCGGCCGCGTGCCGCTGTCTGGCGCAATGCCAATATCCACTCTGGGCCGGCCAAATCAGGCGCAATCCGCGCGGCCTCGGCATTGGTGCTGTCCACCTCTGCCAGCACGCGTCGCCCATACCCTGATGGCCAACCCGTATTCATCTTTCCACAAATACTTCCGCCGGAGGCATCCAACAAAAAAGCGACGCGCCCTGAGGCGCGTCACAATTTAACAGGGTTTCGTACAGATAAGTCAGATCAGTTCACCAAAGTGGCAGCAGCAGCCTGGGCCATACCTTCGACCCCGAACATATTGATGATCCCCAGCAACATCAGCGCAGCCGAGCCCATCAGGAATCCCCAGATCACCGGTGAGCGGCCCGCTTCAAGTGCGTCGCCTTCTTCGCCGAAGTACATGTAAAACACGATGCGCAAGTAATAAAACGCCCCGATGACCGAGGCGATCACACCCGCGACCGCCAGCCAGGCCAGCCCACCTTCATAGGCGGCACGCAGCACATAAAACTTGCCAAAGAAGCCCAACATCGGGGGCACACCTGCAAGGCTGAACAAAAGGATCAGCATCGCCAGAGCGCGGCCCGGATGCGCGCGGGAATACATGTTCAGGCTTTTGATATCTGTCACCGGCTGGCCATCACGCTCCATCGACAGGATGAAGGCGAATGTACCGATGTTCATGGTCACATAAATCGCCATATAAATCAGCATCGCCTGCACACCAAAGACAGTCCCCGACGCCAGCCCCATCAAAGCAAAGCCCATATGGGCGATGGACGAATAGGCCATCAGCCGCTTGATATCGGTCTGGCCAATCGCGGCCACTGCGCCAAGAAACATCGACAACAGCGCCAATAGCGCCACGATTTGTTGCCAGTCATTGACGATATTGCCAAAGGCATCATGCATCACTCGGGCAAACAGGGCCATCGCGGCCATCTTGGGGGCAGTGGCAAAAAAGGCGGTGATCGGCGTTGGGGCGCCCTCATAGACGTCTGGTGTCCACATATGGAACGGCACGGCCGAAACCTTGAACGCCAGCCCCGACAGCACAAACACCAGCCCCAACAGCATCCCCACAGGAGCGTGGCCCTGCACCGAGGTAATGATCCCGGAAAACAGCGTGGTGCCCGCATAGCCATAGACCAGCGACGCCCCATAAAGCAGAAGGCCCGAGCTGAGCGCGCCCAGCACGAAGTATTTCAAACCGGCCTCTGTGGATTTAGCACTGTCGCGGCGCATAGAGGCCACCACATACAAAGCCAGAGATTGCAGCTCCAGCCCCATATAAAGCGCCATCAAATCGCCAGCGCTGACCATAACCATCATGCCGACCACCGACAGGGTAATCAGCAGAGGATATTCGAACTTCAGGATATGACGCCGGGCCATATACTCCTGCCCCATGACCAGCACAGCCGCAGCCGAGATCAGGATCGTGACCTTGGCAAATCGGGCGAAACCATCGTCCTGAAACATGCCGTCAAAGGCCACGCGCGTGGCGTTGCCAGTGGATGCGATCCACAGGGCCACGGCCACAAACAAGGCGGCCGTGATCCAGACCAGCATGCTCGCCATTCGGTCCTTGCCTGTATAGGCAACCGCTAAAAGCGCTACGATCGCATAGACCGAGAGAATGATCTCGGGCAGAATGATATTTAGATCGGCCTGCATTTTTTCGGCCCTCCCTTAATGCGACGCAGCGGCAGTTTGGCTGGCGGCATGCGCCTCGGCCAAAGCACCGTCGTAATTTTCAATCAAGGCCCCAACCGAGGGGCCAATGATATCGGTGACAAGGCTGGGATAGACCCCCAGCAACAAGGTCATGACCACCAGCGGCGCAAAGATCGCCCGCTCGCGTGTGCTCATGTCTTTGATGGTTTTCAGGCTTTCCTTGATCAGATCACCCAAAACAACGCGGCGATACAGCCACAGCGCATAGGCTGCCGACAAGATAACACCAGACGTGGCCACCATCGCCACCCAGGTGTTAACCTGGAAGATACCCACCAATGTCAGGAATTCACCCACAAAGCCCGACGTGCCCGGCAAGCCCACATTGGCCATGGTAAAGAACATGAAGATCAGCGCATAGGCAGGCATCCGGTTCACCAGACCGCCATAGGCATCAATCTCACGCGTGTGCATGCGGTCATAAATCACGCCGACACACAGGAAGAGAGCGCCGGAGATAAAGCCGTGGCTGAGCATCTGGAAAATCGCACCATCAATGCCCTGCTGATTGGCGGCAAAAATACCCATGGTGACATAGCCCATGTGCGCGACTGAACTATAGGCGATCAGCTTTTTCATATCTTCCTGCGCCAGTGCGACCAAAGAGGTATAGACAATGGCAATGGCGCTCATCCACAAGACCAGCGGCGTCAACACATCAGCCCCGACCGGGAACATCGGCAAGCTGAATCGCAAGAAGCCGTAGCCACCCATTTTCAACAGGATCGCCGCCAGAACGACCGACCCGGCTGTGGGCGCCTGAACATGTGCATCAGGCAACCAGGTATGCACTGGCCACATCGGCATTTTCACCGCAAAGCTGGCAAAGAACGCCAGGAACATGAGCGTTTGCATCCCCCCCACCACATGGACGCCAAGGATGCTGAAGCTCTCGGAGTCAAAGGTATGGTGCATCAGCGTCGGGATGTCTGTGGTGCCTGCCTCAGAAAACATGGCAACCATCGCCACCAGCATCAAAACCGATCCGAGGAAGGTATAAAGGAAGAACTTGAACGACGCATAAATGCGTTCCTTGCCACCCCAAATGCCAATAATCAGGAACATCGGGATCAGGCCTGCTTCAAAGAACAGGTAGAACAACACCAGATCCAGCGCCATGAATACGCCCAACATCAGTGTTTCCAGCAACAAAAAGGCGATCATATATTCCTTGACGCGCACAGAAACACCCCAGGAGGCCGCAATCGTCAGCGGCATCATGAAGGTGGTCAGCATCACGAACAGAACGCTGATACCATCCACGCCCATCTTGTATTTCAGACCCAACAGCCAGTCACGTTCTTCCACCATCTGGAAGCCGGTGTCACTGGCATCGAATTGAAACAGGACCGCAAGGGACACAAGGAACGTCAGCGTGGTTGCAATCAGCGCAACCCGTTTGGCATTGCTTTGGGCAAACTCATCATCGCCGCGCAGGAAAAGCGCCAGAATGGCCGCTGCAATGGCAGGGATAAAGGTAACGATGGACAGCAAATTGGAATCCATTATTCAACCCCTCCGATGAAACTCATCCAGGTGACAAGCACCGCAACTCCGATCACCATGGCAAAGGCATAGGTGAAGATATACCCCGATTGCGCGCGTCCCGCGAGGCGGGTGAAGAACGGGATGATCCCCATCGCAACACCATTCAGCGCGCCGTCAATCACGTCACCATCCCCGCGCTTCCACAGGAATTTTCCCAGGGCTTTGGCAGGGCGAATAATCAGGAAGTCATAGATTTCGTCAAAGTACCATTTGTTCAGCAGGAACAGATAGAGCGGGCGCTGGCTCTCGGCCAGTTTCGCAGGCATCGAAGGGTTCCAGATGTAAAACCACAATGCTGTGACAAAGCCAATGATCATGGCAATGAACGGGCTGACCTTCACCCATTTGGGCGCGTGGTGGGCATCGTCCATCACATGGTTGTCAGGGTGCATAAAGATGGCGCCTTTGGGGGCCATGGTATGGGTGGTCGCAACGTGATCATCTGCCGGTGCATGCTCATCGGCCTCTGACGTGGCCGTCTCGCTATGGCCGGTATCCGCCGTAGCGGTTTGATCACCGTGACCTGTGTCGGCTGTCGCCTCTTCGCCATGTCCCGCATCAGCAGCGGCGTGATGCGCCGGGATACCAAAGAACTTGTTCACCTGGTCATGGTCCCCAAAGAAGCTGCCATACCACACCATGCCCGAGAAGATCGCACCAAGTGCCAGAACTCCAAGCGGCACCAGCATAACAGCGGGGCTTTCATGGGCGTTTTCATGGGTATGTTTGTCACCACGCGGCGTGCCCCAGAAGGTCAGGAACATCAGCCGCCAGCTGTAAAAGCTGGTGAACAGTGCAGCCACAACCAGCATCCAGAACGCATAGCCCCCCGCCGTGCCGGCAAAGGCGCTTTCAATCACCGCATCCTTGGACAGGAACCCGGCAAAGCCAATGGTGGTCAGTGGAATGCCAACACCGGTGATGGCCAGCGTACCGATCAGCATGGCCCAGAACGTCAGTGGCAGTTTTTTACGCAATCCGCCGTAGTTTCGCATGTCCTGTTCGTGGTGCATCCCGTGGATCACAGACCCCGCCCCAAGAAACAGCATCGCCTTGAAGAACGCATGCGTTAACAAATGGAACATCGCCACCGAGTAAACCCCAACACCCGCGGCCACAAACATATAGCCCAGCTGTGAACAGGTGGAATAGGCGATCACACGTTTGATGTCGTTCTGCACAAGGCCCACAGTGGCGGCAAAGAACGCGGTCGACGCCCCCACAAATGTGATCATCATCTTGGCATCCGGTGCATATTCGATCAGCGGCGACATGCGACAAACAAGGAAAACACCCGCCGTCACCATGGTGGCCGCGTGGATCAGCGCCGACACTGGCGTCGGGCCTTCCATCGCATCCGGCAGCCATGTGTGCAGGAACAATTGCGCCGATTTCCCCATCGCGCCGATGAACAACAAGACAGCAATCAGGTTGGCGGCATTCCAGTCAGCCCAAAGGAAGGTCAGGCTGGTTTCAGCCAGTTGCGGAGCGGCGGCAAAAATGTCGTCAAACTTCACGCTGTCCACAAGGAAATACAGCGCGAAAATCCCGAGGGCAAAGCCAAAGTCCCCAACCCGGTTGACCACAAACGCCTTGATGGACGCGGCATTGGCGCTTGGCTTGCGGAAATAAAACCCAATCAGCAGATACGAGGCGAGGCCCACACCCTCCCAGCCGAAAAACATCTGCACCAGGTTATCAGCCGTCACCAGCATCAGCATCGCAAAGGTGAACAGGCTTAGATAGGCAAAGAAACGTGGGCGATAGCTCTCGTCTTCCGAGAAATTCGCATCATGCGCCATATAGCCCATGGAATATAAGTGCACGAGCGCCGACACCGTGTTGACCACGATCAGCATGATGGCTGTCAGCCGGTCCAGCCGAATGGCCCATGCCGTGTCCAGTGTGCCCGATTGCACCCAATCAAGGATATGGATGTACTGCGTTTCGTCCCCGAGGTTCAAAAACACGATCCAGCTAAGGATGGCCGCAAGGAACAAAAGCCCGGTGGTGACCCACTGCGCGGCCGCATCCCCAATGATGCGCCAGCCGAACCCTGCGATGATGGCACCAACAAGAGGTGCAAATAGGATTGTGGTTTCCATCTCGCTCAGCCTTTCATCACGTTGACATCTTCCACCGCGATTGTGCCGCGGTTTCGGAAGAAGCAGACCAGGATCGCAAGGCCAATGGCGGCCTCAGCGGCAGCCACGGTCAGCACGAAAAGGGTAAACACCTGCCCCACCAGATCGCCCGCATAGCTTGAGAACGCCACGAGGTTGATGTTGACGGCAAGCAGCATCAACTCAATCGACATTAGCAGGATGATGATGTTCTTCCGGTTCAGGAAGAGCCCGAATATCCCAATGACGAACAGCGCAGCGGCCACCGTCAGATGATGCTCAATTCCTATCATATCGTCGTCCCTCGGTTCTTTCTCTGGTCGGGGTGCTTTTTGTCCCCGGTTATCTGAAGCGTCCAGCGTTGCCGCTAGAAGGATGCCTTATGTGTTTGTGGCTTGCAGGCACAATGTGCCTTAGCCAATGTAGCGAATTTCGCGTCAACGCCTTTGCGTTTCAATCTGCGGGCCAGCTGGCGTAATGTCACCGCGTCTGATCCCTGCATAGACGATCTCAGCAAGTCATAGCCGCCGTGATCTTGCGCATCGAGAACATAAAAGACCGCCTGGCGGGTCTCGCAATGAACGATCACCTCGGTCACGTCATCTGCATCCATATCACTCGGGCGCATGGTGAAGGTGGTCATGTTGGGCAGCCACTCATCGTTTTCATCATATATAGTGATGTATTCGGCAAAACTGCCATTGGGGTTTTCGCACAACTGCCAAGGTGTAGTCAGCGCGTGGGCAGGCAAAGCCAACCCAGACACGGCCAATAGGCCAAGGGATATGAGGCGCAATGCCCGCATTACAGCCCCTGCCCCGGCTTCACGTCTTTCAGTTCCATCGCCTTGGCCGGGTCACGCCACATCTGTTGCAGCACGTTTTGGCGTTTGATGTCGGTGCGGTGGCGCAGGGTCAGCATGATGGCGCCCATCATGGCCACCAGCAGGATCAGACCAGCCAGCTGGAACAGCAGGAAGTATTTGTCATAGAGCAAAAGGCCAATCGCTGCGGTGTTGGTCACGCCATCGGGTGCAACAGCCCCCCGCGCCGCCATGGCCCCATCGGCACTTTCCCATGCGCCATAAGCCATGCCTAATTGCATCATGATGATCACGCCAATCAGCAGGGCCAATGGCAAATACTTCGCCATTTCGGCCTTTAATTCAGCAAAATCCACATCCAGCATCATGACCACGAACAAGAACAGCACCATGACCGCGCCGACATAGACAATGATCAACAACATGGCGACAAACTCGGCCCCCAGCAGCACGAACAAGCCTGCCGAACTGATGAAGGACAGGATCAACCACAGTACCGAATGTACCGGGTTTCGGCTGATCACGGTAAACAATCCGCCTATGAGGGCCGAGATCGCAAAGAGGTAGAAGGCCAGGGCTGCTATGGTCATGATTTCTCATCCTCTTCCTTGTCCAGAACCTCGCGCGCAAATTCCATGGCGCGGGTCATCGACGGGATACCGGCAAACATCGACATCATTCCGATGGTTTCGGCAATTTCATCCTTGCTCGCCCCGGCCTCAAGCGCGTGGCGCACAGTTAGCCGGATCTGCGTATCACTTTGCGCGCCCTGCATGGTCAGACCGCAAAGCGTGATCAACAGGCGCGTCTTGGCATCCAGCCCATCTTTGTTCAACCCCTTGCCAAAGGACATTTCCATGAATTCCTTGGGCATGGTTGGCCAAAGCCCCTCAAACCCCTTGGGCGAGAATGATTCCAGTGCCGGATTCATGGATTTCGCCATCTCCTGCGCCTGTTTCATCATGGCTTCAAAGGGGTTTACGGGGGTGCTCATCTGTACGGTGCATCCATTTCCAGGTTGCGGGCAATCTCGGCTTCCCATTGGTCGCCGTTTTCCAGCAATTTGGCTTTGTCATAGAACAGTTCTTCGCGGGTTTCGGTGGCGAATTCGAAATTAGGCCCCTCCACGATGGCATCCACCGGGCAGGCCTCCTGGCAAAAACCGCAATAGATACATTTGGTCATGTCGATGTCATAGCGCGTGGTGCGCCGGGAGCCATCATCACGCGGTTCGGCATCAATGGTGATCGCCTGCGCCGGGCAGATCGCTTCGCACAGCTTGCAAGCAATGCAGCGCTCTTCGCCATTGGGATAGCGGCGCAAGGCATGTTCACCCCGAAACCGTGGGCTAAGCGGGCCTTTTTCGTGCGGATAATTCAGCGTGGCCTTGGGGGCAAAGAAATACTTCAGTCCCAGCTTGAAGCCGACAAAGAAATCCTTGAGCAGGAAATAACCCGCCGCGCGTCCATAATCGATATTGGCCATCGCTTTAGCCCCTCGCCTGTTTCAATCGGGTGTCCCCGGCAGTTTCATGCCCGGCCCATTTGGTTTCATAGTCGCTTTGCAGCGCAAACTTCGGCAGATGAGACTCCTGCGTCTTTTCCACCTCGTAATAAAGATATGTGCGCCCCGGCCCGATCTTGCCCTTCAGCCACAGCCGATGACCGGTGATGGCGGGGTCTTCGAACTCAACCTGTTCAAAATCCTGATCCGGATCAACCGGCACAGCGCGACAGTCAATCACCTTGCAATTGCACGCACGTCCCCAGAAGGTCCACACCAGCTCTGGGTTGAACTGATACATGCCGTGGCCATACCAGCCATTCAGCCCATTGGCCGAGATGAACCGCCCACCGGGCTTGAGCATGCGAAAGATGCCTTCCAGCGCGTTGGGCACGTTAAACACATGCTCCACCGTGCCGCCGTCAAAGATCAGGTCAAACTGACCCTCCAGATCCTCGGAGGGCAGCTGGTTGAGATCATGAATGACGCCAGCGCCCTCATAGTTGGAGAAATCCATCGTCTCAATCTCGCCAAAGCCCAGCTTGCGCATCAGGGTTTCGGCAAAGCCATCGTCCTGCAGGAAATCAAAGCGTTTTCCCTCGATCCCGTGGCGTTTCAGCGTGGCCTCATACATCTGGCGATAGCGGGTCTGGATGTTGAACGCCTGACGGCCCAGCATCAACGTGCGACCATTCGGTGTAAACCGGGTCGACAGCTCTGCCAGCCTGTCAAAAAGGACGTAATCAACACCCATTGCGCATCAGCCCCCCATTGCCCAGCGGGCCCAGAAGGCACCGAAGACTTCGAATTTGGCCAGGAAGGACACAATCACCACCCATCCAAGGCTGAGAGGCAGGAACACTTTCCAGCCAATGCGCATCAGCTGATCATAGCGGTATCGTGGGGTGATTGCTTTGACCATGGCGAAGATGAAGAAGAAGAACGCCATCTTGCCAACCATCCACAGCACACCATCAGGGATGCCAGGAATGGGCGACAGCCAGCCGCCAAAGAACAGCAGTGACGTCAGAGCGCACATCAGGAAGATGGCAATATATTCACCGGCCATGAACAGCAAAAACGGAGTGGAGGAATACTCCACCTGATAGCCCGCCACCAGTTCGCTTTCCGCTTCCGGAAGGTCAAATGGGGGGCGGTTGGTTTCGGCCAGGCACGAGATGAAGAACAAAAAGACCATCGGGAAATGTGGCAACCAATACCAGCCAAAGAAACCATAGCCGGTGTCTTGTGCCGCAACGATATCGCCAAAGTTAAGGCTACCGGTTGAGATGATAACCCCAATGATAATAAGGCCAATGCTGACCTCATAAGATATCATCTGCGCGGCAGACCGTAGCGAGCCGAGGAACGGGTATTTCGAGTTGGACGCCCAGCCCCCCATGATCACGCCGTACACCTCAAGCGAGGACATGGCGAAGACATAGAGAATGGCGACATTGATATCCGAGATCACCCAGCCATCGTTGAACGGGATCACCGCCCAGGCGATCACCGCCAAAACAAAGCTGGTCATCGGCGCCAGCATGAACACCGGCTTGTCTGCACCCGCAGGCACGACCACCTCTTTGACCACATATTTCAGCGCATCTGCCACCGATTGCAGCAGGCCAAAAGTGCCCACCACATTGGGGCCACGGCGCATCTGCACAGCGGCCCAGATCTTGCGGTCGCCGTAAACCAGAAACAAAAGCGAGATCATCACAAAGCCCAGCACCGCAAGGCATTGAGCGAGGATGATCACAAAGGTCCCAAGCGGGGTTGTAAAGAATTCAGCCATCAGTCCCTCATACCATCGGTATTCCATTTTCCGCACAATCCGCGGCGACGACTTCTGCGTCGATTGTCTTTAGTCCGTCCGGCAAACCTGCCGAGATCGTATAAATCGCATCACCGCGCCAGATGCCACCCTCCTCAACCACGGAAGTGCGCAAATGACGCGCAAAACCATAGCCACGGATCAGCGTATACTGCGCAGCAGCACATTCGCCGTAGCGTGCCACATCCACTTTGTTGCGCGCGCCGGTCATTTCCACATGGAAATTCACCAGATCGCCATCCAGCAAGCGTGTCTCGATCCCGCGATAGTCGGGCGCAAAGCGGGTCGTCTCAACGCCCTCAGTGGGCTGACAGCCCCCCAAGGCGCAGGCCGCCGCGAACGAGGCCACAGGTGCTATGACAGCGCCCTTTTGCATCATTCAGCCGCCACAGGCGGATTGGCGCGGGCCTTCGCTCCGGCGCTTAGCTCGGCCATCACTTCGCTTGCGCGGGCAATGGGGTTGGTCAGATAGAAATCCGTAACCGCCCCGTCCATTTGGCCAGAACCCAGTTCCACATTGGCCACTGGTGTCCACGCATTCTGCGGCACGCTGTCGATCTGGGTCAGATGTGGCACATCGCTCACCAGTGCTGTGCGCAGGCCTGCCAAACTGTCGTAGGGCAATGTGGCTTCCATCTCGCCTGATAGCGCGCGCAGGATTGCCCAGTTTTCCTTGGCTTCACCCGGAGGGTGGTTGGCGCGCAACGCCAGTTGTGGGCGCCCTTCGGTGTTCACGAACAAACCCTGCTCTTCGGTATACGTCGCGCCCGGAAGGATCACATCGGCACGATGCGCGCCCCGGTCACCATGGCTGCCCTGATAAATCACAAAGGCTCCATCGGCGATCTGCACCTCATCGGCCCCCAGATTATAAACCACATCGGCATCGGTTAACGCGCCGTCAATCCCATTTTCGGACGTACAGCCCACATCCATCGCACCCACGCGCCCGGCGGCCGTGTGCAGCACCATGAATTTTGCACCCAGTATTGCGCTCAGCGCCATGGTTTGGCTCAGCACCGCTGTACCATTTTCACCGCGCAGCCCGCCTTGGCCCAGAATGACGATCGCGCCCTCTTTGGCCTCGGCCTCTTTCAGCAGTCGCATAAGAAAGCGGTTACCGGCCCCCATGTGGGTATGGCCATAGCTCAGGTTGGCATCAGCGCCTGCATGGGTCACCTCTGCGCCACGCAGCCAGGCCTTGCGAATACGCGCGTTCAAGACAGGTGCCTCAACCGACGGATCGGTGCCAATCAGATAGATGTGTTTGGCCGTATCAATATCTTCAATGCACCCGGTGCCCACATAGGCCGACCGGTTGCCGGGTTCCAGCCGGGCACCATCGGTGCGGCATTCGACCTGACCGCCCTTGCCTTCAATCAGCTGTTTCAGCGCATAAGCGGCTTCAACCGGGACCAGATCACCAACCAGTCCGGTCAGGTTCTTTGCTCTGTTGACGGCCTCGGCCGCTTTGCCAAGGGCTTCCCCCCAGGTGGCGACACGCAGTTTGCCGTTTTCACGGACATAAGGCTTGTCCAGCCGCTGGCGGCGCAAGCCGTCCCAAACAAAGCGGCTTTTGTCGGAAATCCACTCTTCGTTCACCCCGTCGTGGTTGCGCGGGACAATGCGCATCACTTCGCGCCCCTTGCAATCCACCCGGATGTTGCTGCCAAGGGCGTCCATCACATCAATGGTTTCTGTCTTGGTCAACTCCCACGGGCGCGCGGTAAATGCGTATGGCTTGGATACCAACGCCCCCACCGGGCACAAATCAATGATGTTGCCCTGCAAGTTGCTGTCAAGCGTTTCACCCAGATACGTGGTGATCTCAGAATCCTCGCCCCGGCCAGTCTGGCCCATTTGGGTGATCCCGGCCACCTCGGTGGTAAAGCGCACACAGCGCGTACATGAAATGCAGCGCGTCATGTGGGTTTCCACCAATGGCCCCAGATCGAGATCATCCACCGCGCGTTTGGGCTCACGGAAACGGCTGAAATCAACGCCATAAGCCATGGCCTGATCCTGCAAATCACACTCGCCGCCCTGATCACAGATCGGGCAATCCAGCGGGTGGTTGATCAGCAGAAATTCCATCACGCCTTCGCGGGCCTTTTTGACCATGGGCGAGTTGGTTTTCACCACCGGTGGCTGGCCTTCTGGTCCGGGGCGCAAATCACGCACCTGCATGGCGCAGGACGCCGCAGGTTTTGGTGGTCCGCCCACAACTTCAACCAGACACATCCGGCAGTTGCCCGCAATCGACAGGCGCTCGTGATAACAAAAGCGCGGAACTTCGACCCCTACCTGCTCGCAAGCCTGAATCAGGGTCATTGCCCCATCCACTTCAACCTCTTGGTCGTCGATTATGATCTTGCGAAGGTCGGACATAGGCGTCTCACTTTGCTCTTAGCAGTTGGCCGATCTGGCTGTTGTTCTTGATCTCGGCATGACCAAGCACGCAGAGGCTATCGGGATCCAGATTGCTGGCCCCTTTGGATTTGAAATAGGCGTTGCGACGTTCACGCATGGCGCGTTTTTCGTCGCTGTCATCCACATAGGCTTCGATCTCGTCCATGGTGTAACCGCGGCTTTCGGCCTGATCTTTCAGCGCATTGGCATACGACCGGGCGCGGAACATCCGTGCACCGATGCTGCGGCATTCACGCTGAATTTTCTCGGCCACGGCAGCGATCAGCAACCCTCGGTTCAGATCTTTTTCGGTTTTCAATCCAGACGCCAAAGCGCTGGATACCATTCCAAAACTCAGCGTTGCGGCCAGTACCAAAGATGTCATCATACGCATTGGGGTATCTCCTATCATGCGGGCGCGCGGGCGCGCACAACATGCGCCCCGGCTGACCACACATGGGTTCTGCCGGGGTTGATATGCAATAACACCCCCGTAAGACCCTGATATAGAAGTTGATTTTACCATGTGATGCATTTTCCTGACAACACCAATGCGCCGTTGTTTATCTGCATGGTCTCGGCGGCATCGTCGGGTCCGCGTTCCCATTCGATCTGCGACGTGCCAAAATTCTTCAGGCAATATTTTGACCCGCCATGGCGCCCCGCCTCGCGCGCGCCATCAATGCCTTGTGCCGCTTTGCGTACTGTCACCACAAAAACCGAACGGTCATCCTTGCTCACCGCCTTTTCACGGGTCGGGTACAGCTTGCCATCGAAATATATCCGTTTGGAGCGCTCGGTGCAGCCGCCCAGTATCATCAGGGCCATCAAAGAGAGTGTCACTATGCGCATCATCTTATTTGCCACATCCCGTTCCTGTTACCCACAAATCGTCGCGACAATGGCCATTCCGGCCAAAATCAAACACATCATCAAGCCCGCCACATAGGCGTAAGAGCGAATGCTCATATCCTGCTTGCCAATGCCATTGATATGCACAACGGCCAACACCAGACGCGCCACCAGAAAAAGTGAGGCCAGAAGGTTTACCCAAAATGGGTTGGCCCCTGCCAGTATCGCCGCCAAGGTAACGGCCACAAAGGGGCCAATACTCTCGGACAGATTGCCATAAGCACGGTGCCACCGATAGCATCGGCTGCCATAGTCTGCCTCGGGGGTGGCCCCAGGTGCCAGGCCCAGTTTGGCCTTTTTCATCGCCGACAATGGACCCAAGATCAACAGCATTACTGCCGTGGCCGCCATGGCGACAATCGCGTGACTATATGCTGCAAAAGCGTCCATTTTCTACTCCGCAGCAACCGCGCTTACGCGGCCGGTTTTTTGGGCTTTGATACGATCTTCGATCTCGTCCCGGAAATTCTTGATCAGACCTTGGATTGGCCAGGCGGCCGCATCGCCAAGGGCACAGATGGTGTGGCCTTCGACCTGTTTGGTCACGTCCAGCAGCATGTCGATTTCCTCGACCTCGGCCTCGCCGCGCACCAGACGGTCCATCACGCGCATCATCCAGCCAGTGCCTTCGCGGCATGGCGTGCATTGGCCGCAGCTTTCGTGTTTGTAAAACTTCGACAACCGCCAGATCGCTTTGATGATGTCGGTATCCTTGTCCATGACAATCACAGCCGCCGTGCCCAGCGATGAGCCAACCTCGCGCAGAGCGTCAAAATCCATCACGGCATCGCGCATGTTTTCGCCGCGCACACAAGGCACCGATGACCCACCGGGGATCACCGCCTTGAGATTGTCCCAGCCACCACGAATGCCGCCGCAATGTTTCTCGATCAACTCTTCAAAGCCGATCGACATCGACTCCTCAACCACACACGGGTTGTTCACATGGCCTGAAATACCAAAAATCTTGGTGCCTGCGTTGTTGGGGCGACCAAAGCTGGAAAACCACTCCGGGCCACGGCGCAATATGGTGGGCACAACGGCAATCGATTCCACGTTGTTCACTGTGGTCGGGCACCCATACAGCCCCGCCCCCGCCGGAAATGGCGGCTTCATGCGCGGCATGCCTTTTTTGCCCTCAAGGCTTTCGAGCAGCGCAGTTTCTTCGCCGCAGATATAGGCGCCAGCCCCATGGGCCAGGTAAATGTCAAAATCCCAACCGGATTTGCACGCGTTCTTGCCAACCAATCCCGCCTCATAGGCCTCGTCAATCGCGGCTTGAAGGGCTTCTTTCTCGCGGATGTATTCACCACGAATATAGATGTAACAGGCATGTGCCTGCATGGCGAAGCTGGCGATCAGGCAGCCCTCAACCAACGTGTGCGGATCGTGACGCATGATTTCGCGGTCTTTGCAGGTGCCGGGCTCGGATTCATCCGCATTAACCACCAGATAAGCAGGTCGCCCGTCGCTTTCCTTGGGCATGAACGACCATTTCAATCCGGTCGGAAACCCTGCCCCGCCGCGCCCACGCAGGCCAGAGGCCTTCATCTGGTCGATGATCCAATCGCGCCCGTTTTGCAAAATCTTTGCCGTGCCATCCCAATGGCCACGCGATTGCGCGCCTTTCAGCGTGCGGTCATGCATGCCGTAAAGGTTGGTAAAGATACGATCCTGGTCTTTCAGCATCTCGGGCTACCCCTGATTATCGCGGCGCGCACGCCATATTTGATAGGTGACCACCAGCGCCCAGATCAGGGCGCCAATGGCAGCAAAGTCGAACAGAAAAACATATCGCGCGGGCCAGCCCATCTGACCGCCCAGCCACTGAGCCGCCAGCCACGCCACCATCGTACCCGCGATCACAAGACCGGCAATGCGGCCTTTGCGGGACAATTGGGTGTCTGTGGGTGTGCTCATTGAATGCAATGCCTTTCAGCTCAGTACACGTCGCCGTCTTCGACACGTTTGGAAAAATCTGTCTCGCCACCAGAGGCCAGAACGCTGGCTTGCGCCACCCAGGTATCGCGGGAAACGCGACCCTTAAAGCCTTGCAAGTTCGCATCCATCCAGGCCACCTCATCACGGCTCCAGTTGGCGATCTGGTCAAAGTGGTAAAAGCCCAGGCTGTTGCAGAGTGTCTCAAGCTTGGGGCCTATCCCCTTGATTTGCTTCAAATCATCTGCACCGCCGTCACGCGGACCGGTAAGGGTTGCGGGCTTTGTGCCTTCATTGCTGCCTTCCTTAACACCATCACCATCATAGTCGGGCGTTGAGGAAACTTCTGCCTGCTTGGCTTTTTCGGCGACAGCTGTATCCGCTTCAGCGCCTTCATCCGCAACAACGGAACCATGCCCCGCATCCGTGGCATTTTCACAAAACAACCGTGTCAGAACCAACCCCAGAAACACGGCCAAGGCCGTCCCAACAAGCAGCGCAGCTATGAAGCTGGTCGGTTCAAGGGCGATTGAAAACACCACAACGCCCGCCAGCGCCGCCAGCGCCCAGCAAACAATCGTGCAAGTGTTCCAATATCCGGACTTCATACCAAATTATCCTTTGTTGCCATTGGTTGCGTCACAATACACCAACGCCTCATTTCTTATTTCGGGCCGAGAAGTCAGTCTCGCCCCCGGCTGCCAGGATTTTCGCCTGATCCACCCAAGTGTCACGGCTGACCCGGCCCTTGAACCCTTTGAGGTTTTGATCAACCCATGACACCTCGTCGGCTGTCCATTCGGCGACCTGATCAAAATGATAAAAGCCCAAGGAATGCAGCAATTTCTCCAGCTTCGGCCCCACGCCTTTTATCAACTTAAGATTATCCGCCTTACCATCGCGCGCCGCATCCATGGTCTTGGGTTTCACCCCCGCCCCCTCAGCCGCAGGTGCGGCACTGGCAGCGGGTTTGGCCTTGGGCTTCGCCTTTGCTGGCTTTTTGGCTTTCGCAGGTTTGCTGGCCGGTTCAGCCTTAGGCGCGGCCTTTGCCTTGGCAGCAGGTTTCGCCGCCGACGCGCCAGACAAAGGCACGGGTGTTTTATTTTGCTTGACGGACGAGGCGGCGGGCGCATGCATTGCGCCGTCCAACCACGGGGTCAGCAATGGCACTTCGGTGCCATCAATCCGCTTGATCGTATCGCCAATGTCCGTGGCCAACTGCACACTTGCATTATAGCGGGTCTTGCCCGTGTCAAATTCGGTCAGGCTGGTCAGTCCTGATTTCGGCTCCGAGGCGTAACGGCCATTCTGCGGCCCCGGCACCGGCACATTGCCTGCGGCCATTTCATCCAGTAAATTTGCGAAACCTTCAGCGGTCAGATCTTCGTAATAGTCCTTACCAATCTGGGCCATGGGCGCGTTGGTACAGGCGCCAAGGCATTCAACCTCTTCCCACGAAAACTTGCCATCAGCGCTTAGCTCATGCGCCTTGTCCGCAATCTTTTCACGGCAGACACCGATCAGATCCTCGGCCCCGCAGATCATGCAGGACGTGGTGCCGCAAATCTGAATATGCGCAAGGGAACCAACAGGTTGCATCTGAAACATGAAGTAGAATGATGCCACCTCCAGCGCCCGGATAAAGGCCAGATCCAGCATTGTAGCGACATACTCAAGTGCCGGGCGTGTCAGCCAGCCCTCTTGCTCTTGCGCACGCCAAAGCAATGGAATGATGGCACTGGCCTGACGTCCCTCGGGGTATTTGGCGATCTGTGCCTCTGCCCACGCCTGATTGGCGGGGGTGAAGGCAAAGCTCTCGGGCTGGTGGGCGTAAAGTCTGCGGAGCATGGTCAAACAGTCTCATAAGGTTTCAAAACCGGGCAGTAAGGCCCGAAGTATTCAGTCGTCTTTCGTGCCGCAGATCAAAGGCCATGACAGCCCGCGCATCCGCGATGTGGTCCGTTCAGGCAGCATCAGCTGCGCAGGCCCCTACGGTCAGGCGAACACCGCCGTCAGCCAATTCCGCCGCTTTTTCGGTCGCCAGATGATAGCCCACAAGATCGGTAACTTGCTGACGGGTCAGACCGGCTTGCAGTTCAACCGGCAGGTAATCGCTCTCACCCACCATGTCACAGCCAATGCTGGCCACGGCGGTCTGGAACCGCGTCACATCTTCGAGGCTAGTCCCTTGTGGAGGAATATCACATCCCGCCAACGCCATCATTCCGGCCAGTCCTACTAATGCAATACGAAACCGCATCAAGTTCCCCCCCCTTGCGCAAGAAGCGCCATCAGCGCCACAATCATCACTATCGTCGCCGCAGTTCCCGCCGCCATATGCTTGGCAATCGGAAATCCACCGCGTTGGTAAATGTAAGCATCGGCAAAGCCCATAAAGGCGAATGCCGCAAACAACGCCGCGATCACCTTGAAATCGCCATATAAAGTTGCCCCAATGGTCAGTGCCGTAAACGCGATATAGCGGTCGGTCATCACCTCGGGCAGCTTTTCATACCGGTGCGTGGTTTGGGCCATGCCCATCGCCGGATCACGCAAAAACACCACGGCCAATGCGCCGGTCACAAGGACACCGGCAGCACAAAGCACTATGGCAAGCGTGGCGAAGGTCATTACCTGTCAATCTCCCCGAACACGACATCCAACGTACCAATGATCGCGGCCACATCGGCCAGTTGATGACCGCCGACCACATAATCCATCGCCTGCAAATGCGGGAACCCCGGCGCCCGAATTTTTGAGCGATAGGGCTTGTTGGTGCCATCGGCCACCAGATAGACGCCAAACTCTCCCTTGGGCGCCTCAACGGCGGCATAAACTTCGCCCGCTGGCACATGAAAACCTTCGGTATAAAGTTTGAAATGGTGGATCAGCGCTTCCATAGATTGCTTCATTTCACCGCGTTTGGGCGGGGTGATTTTACCCCGTGCCAACACATCGCCCTTGCCCTCGGGCGCACGCAGTTTGGCCACGCATTGATGGATGATCAGCAGCGATTGACGCATCTCTTCCATCCGGCACAGATAACGGTCATAGCAATCGCCATTTTTGCCGACGGGAATCTGAAACTCAAATTCGTCATAACATTCATAGGGTTGTGCGCGGCGCAAATCCCAGGCCATGCCCGAGCCACGCACCATGACGCCGGAAAATCCCCAATCCAGAGCGTCTTGCTCGGAGATCACACCAATATCCGCATTCCGCTGTTTGAAGATGCGGTTTTCAGTCAGCAGATCATCCAGATCCTTGACCACACGCGGGAAATCATTTGCCCATGTTTCAATGTCATCAATCAGATCATCGGGGATATCCTGATGCACGCCACCGGGGCGGAAATAGGCGGCGTGTAGACGGGCGCCACAGGCGCGTTCGTAAAAGCACATCAGCTTTTCACGCTCCTCAAACCCCCAGAGCGGCGGCGTGAGCGCACCCACGTCCATGGCTTGGGTGGTGACGTTCAACAGGTGGTTCAGAATGCGGCCAATCTCGGAATACAGCACCCGGATCAGGCTGCCCCGGCGCGGCACAATTGTGCCTGTCAGCTTTTCGATGGCCAAGCACCAGGCATGTTCCTGATTCATCGGCGCGACATAATCCAGCCGGTCAAAATACGGCAGGTTTTGCAGATATGTCCGGCTTTCCATCAGCTTTTCGGTGCCACGATGCAGCAGGCCGATATGCGGATCACAGCGCTCTACAATCTCGCCGTCCAGCTCTAGCACAAGGCGCAAAACCCCGTGTGCCGCAGGGTGTTGCGGGCCGAAGTTAATGTTGAAATTGCGGATCTTCTGCTCGCCTGTCTGGGCGTCGTCAAATTTGGTGCCGTCCATCATGATCTGCCCCCTCGCGTGGCCTTGGCCGCAACCTTAGCCCGGCGCATGGCAATAGGGGCCAACATCAATGGCCCAAAAACAGCCAGCAAACATGCATTCCAGAGGATCATCATTTCGCCTCCTCCTTCTTCTCATCGCCGGGCAGGATGTATTCGGCCCCCTCCCATGGCGACATGAAATCAAACTGGCGGTATTCCTGAACCAGGCTCACCGGCTCATAGACCACACGTTTTTGCACCTCGTCATAGCGCACCTCGGTATAGCCAGTTGTGGGGAAATCCTTGCGCAGCGGATAGCCGCGAAAGCCATAATCCGTCAGGATGCGGCGCAGATCGGGATGACCCGAAAACAGGATGCCAAACATATCAAACACTTCACGCTCAAACCAATTGGCCGAGGGGTGCACATCCACGATTGAAGGCACCATGTCCTCTTCTCGGATGGCGATACGCAGGCGGATGCGGTGGTTTTGGTACATCGACAGGAAATGATAGACTACATCAAACCGCTTGGCCCGCTCGGGGTAATCCACCGCCGTGATATCCACCAGAGTGGAAAACTTGCAGGTCTGATCGGTCTTTAGAAACTCAACGAACCCCGCGATCCCGGCCAGCGCCACATCCATGGTCAACTCACCATGCTCAACAGACCAGCCCAACACGCAATCGGTGCGTTTCAGCTCGATATGGGTGCCCAGTTCCTGAAGTGCGTCCGTCATCGTCTAATCCTTCCAACGCGCCTTAACGCACAATCGTCCCGGTGCGGCGAATTTTGCGCTGCAATTGCAGAATGCCGTACACCAGCGCTTCGGCGGTTGGCGGGCAGCCGGGCACATAGATGTCTACCGGCACAATCCGGTCACATCCGCGCACCACGGAATAGCTGTAATGGTAATACCCGCCGCCATTGGCGCATGACCCCATTGAGATCACATAACGCGGCTCTGGCATCTGGTCGTAGACCTTGCGCAGCGCCGGGGCCATTTTGTTGGTCAGCGTGCCGGCCACAATCATCACATCCGACTGACGCGGGGATGCGCGCGGGGCAAAGCCAAACCGCTCCACGTCGTAACGCGGCATGGCAGTGTGCATCATTTCAATCGCACAACAGGCCAACCCGAAGGTCATCCAGTGCAGCGAACCAGTGCGCGCCCAGTTGACGATGTCCTCAGTCGAGGTCAGCAGGAAGCCTTTGTCCTGCAATTCACGGTTCAGCTCTTGCGTGGCGACTTCGCGGTCAAAATCCGCGGAGTTGGCTCCGGTGGCTACTCCCATTCCATCGCTCCTTTGCGCCATTCATAAGCAAATCCTGCGGTCAGCACCGCAAGGAACACCATCATTGACCAGAACCCCACCATGCTCACATCCTTGAAGGCCACAGCCCAAGGGAACAACATAGCAATTTCCAGATCAAAAATGATGAACAGAATTGAGACCAGGTAGAACCGGACATCAAATTTCATTCGTGCATCATCAAAGGCATTAAACCCGCATTCGTAAGCACTTACCTTTTCAGGGTCAGGGTTGCGAACGGCCAGAACGACAGCCGCCAGGATCAGCACAATCCCCAATGCGATGGCGACGGCCAGAAATACGAGAATGGGAAGATATTCTCTCAGCATCTCTTCCACGGGGCAGCTCCTTTCACATACGGGCATATGGGCGCAAATTTGGCCGCATAATCAAGCCTCAGTTCGGGTTTACCCCTGCCCATGGGAAGGGTCAACCGAAGCTTGTCAATTTCACGTCAATCTGGGGGGGGCGTGATCAGGCGCTTAACCTCGGGCGGGGCCTCGTGCACGCGGCGCATCTGCGCGCCATATGTGCAATCCCTTTGGGCCATATGCCCCGCTTAGGTGTGCTCAGCCATATGGCACCGAAATTGCTACACCACCGAGCGCGCGGCTTCGCTTAAATTTCGCAGTTTGGTCATCGCCAGATCACGGCCCAAAAAGCCCAACCCGCAATCCGGAGCGGCCAGCAAACGTTCGGCGGGCATGAATTGCAGGATATGATGCATCCGCGCACGGATTTCCTCAACCGGCTCCACCCGGCTTGAAGCGATGGTGATAAACCCCACGATCAGGGCGGATGTGTTAAACCGCGTGAACAGGTCTTCGGGATTGTGGCGATGTGCATCCTCAATCGAAATCTGATCGGTGACCCCGTCCACCGCCGCGGCAATCTGCATGTAAGATGCCTGATCCGCCTTGGGATAATCTTCGTCATCCAGATTATTGGGATAGCCACAGCACATATGCACGACGCGGGTCACCTCGTCGGGGACACCGTGGAAACACCTCTCCAGCGTTTCAATACCATAGGCCAATGCGCCTTGCGGCTTGCGGGCAAAGATCGGTTCATCCACCTGAATGAAACGGCACCCGGCATCAGCCAGGGCCCGCACTTGCCCGTTCAAAGCATCCGCCAAATCGCGCGCCAATGCGGCGTCATCGTTGTAATGGGCATCTGCCGTGGTGTCGGCAATGGTCATTGGCCCCGGCAATGTCATCTTTACCGGGCGGCCCGCTGCGGCCTCGGCCACTTGCCAGTCCCGTACAAGGGTGGAATTGTCCTGCCCTGTCACCCTGGCCCGGATGGTGGGCAATTCAACCGAGTAAGCGCCGTTGCGCATCACGGTTTCAGTCAGGTTCTCAAAATCGAATCCGGTGAAATGGCGGCACTGATAATGCACATAATTTTCACGCCGCTGTTCACCGTCGGTGGGAATATCGATGCCGCAGGCCAGCTGATCAGCCACCGCTTCCTGGGTGGCGCGGTCAAACAGATCACGCGCCTTGTTCAGCTTTTCGCGCGACCATTGCTGCGTTACTTTTTCGTTATAATCCTCGGCATCGTAATGCACCTGAAACCAGTCTTGTATCGGCACATAATCGGGCTTGGGGAAAGCCCCAAGACATGTGGTTTTCAAGGGCATGGCAAAGCTCCGTCACGGCAGGAATTACCGTGACGCTAGACTGTCGCCTTTGGCCATGCAAGGCAATTGGCGAGATCAAAACGTGACCTTGAGACCGGTGACCAGCGTATGGGATGTGACCGAGCGATCACCTGCGATCGTCGGCACAATAAGCGGCACAAAACCCTCGTTATAGAGGTACTCAACCCCGAGGCTCACGTTCTTATGCGCCTGCACTTCCAGGCCCAGGATCACCTGCTCCATCCGCTCCCATTCGGTGCCATTGGCACCTTGTTCACCCCGGCTGGCACTGATTGACCAGGTGGCGGGTTTGCCAAACAACTCGCTGCGATAGCGCCCCTGCAGTGTCAGCGCTGAGACATGGTGCCCCGTCGCGGCCCAGTCATGCATGGTGCGGGTAAACTCGGCCTGAATGTCAAATGGGCCACGCGAATAGGTGGCGTTGATATCCCAGGTCTCGTTCCAGTACCGGTTGATACCCACGCCCGGCGGGTGATACGCAATCACGCTGTCATAGATCGTGCCGCGCAAAAACCCTGCTCCCAAGCGCAGTGAAGCATCGCCGGGGACGGGCAGTGTATGGGCCACATTCAGCGCAAAATTTGATAGTGCACCATCATTTTTGGGACTGCTCAGCACCCGATTGCCACGATGTGCCGGGATCAGTGAGAAGGCCAGCTCGGTGCGCTCAGTGACATAGCCCACCTCAAGGACAGGATCGTCCGGCTGTGCCCAGAAATAATGCGAACTATGGGTATGGGTGAAGGGTGCGTAGCTTTCAAACTGACCAAAGTTGATCGTCTTGCGCCCGACAGCAACATAGACCGGAGACTGGTCGAGATCGCCAAAGGCCAACCAGAATTTGCGCAGTTGCATATCGTCCTGCCCGGGATATTCGACCTCAGTGTATTCACCCTGCGCAAAGGCCGTGACCATCGGCAGGCTCAGCGTGGCATTCAGAGACACCTCGTTCACAACGCTGAAAATATCCGACGTGCCCTTGGTGTGCGTGGGTGGCAGGCGCGACAGAATTGGAAATTTGCCCGGCGTGTCGGTTTCTTCAGCGATCACCGTCCCAATGAGGCGGGCGCCAAAGCGCAAGCCGGTTTGAGGCAACTCACCTCGTTGGCGCGCGCGCAGGGCCTCGGCGATTTTGCCGGTGACTTTATTCTGCCGGTCAAACATTACGTCGGAATAACTGGCAGGCCCGATTCCCAAAGGTCCCGCATCTTGTGCATGCGAGGCATAAGTGCCAGCACACAGGCTTAACCCAACAGACACAATCATAGCGAATTGATTTTTCACGTTTTCCCCCAGACAGGTCAAAGTAAGCAGAACGCAAGTGACGCTGATGCATCAAATGCTCCTAAAATGCTCTACACTCGGAATTCTTAAGAAATGATTTCGCGCGTCTATTCCCCATAGGGGAGAGATGTCACTCGCCGCGCGCATCCCATTCAGTTTCAGTGGTTGCGTGCCTCGCCACTATCCCCTCATCGCGCGTGACATGTCAGCGGCTTTTGTCAGCACGTCCCGGTTCAATCCGGTGTCATAGCCCCGCTTTATAAGGTGATCATGCGCCAATTCTGTCGCCACATTCCCCGCAGCACCCGGTGCATAGGGGCACCCCCCCAATCCGCCCACGGCCGCATCAAACACCCGTACCCCGGCCTGTATCGAGGCATCAATATTTTCGAGCGCCCGTCCGGCTGTATCGTGGAAATGGCCCGCCATCTGCTCCACTGGCACCACGTCGCTCACCGCGCTCAGCATGGCTGAAACAGTCTCGGGCGTGCCCTGGCCAATGGTGTCCCCCAGGCTGACCTCGTAACACCCCATCTTAAACAACTGATCTGCCACATAGGCCACCTGCGCAGGTGCGACAGCCCCGTCGTAAGGGCAATCGGTCACACAAGAAATGTAGCCCCTCACGCGAATGCCCGCCTCTTTTGCCGCCTGCATCACCGGCACGAACCGCGCGAGGCTTTCGGCGATCGTTGCATTGATATTGGCACGCGAAAACCCCTCTGAGGCCGAGCCAAAGATTGCCACCTCATCAGCCCGTGCCGCGAGGGCATCCTCAAACCCACGCAAGTTGGGGGTCAGCGCAGCATAAGACACGCCCCTGGCGCGCTTGATCCCTGCCAGAACCTCGGCAGAACTGGCCATTTGCGGCACCCATTTGGGGCTGACAAAGCTGGCCATTTCAATGCGCGAAAATCCAGCCTGGCTGAGGCAGTCCACCAGTGCGATCTTTTCAGACACCGGAATATTGCGGGCTTCATTTTGCAACCCGTCACGGGGCCCGACTTCAAATATCTCAATATGGTTTGTCATGTGGTCTCCGGTATTGAATAGAAATCTTGTGTATAGAAATCCTGTTCGCCATCTCGGGCGCGCGCGGCCTGAAACGCCGGGCGTGCCTCCAGTCGCTCACCATAGGCCCGCAACTGGGGGAACGGATCCATTTTTACATAGTAAGGCGCTGCAAACAGGTTAAATCCCATCATCGCGTCTGCCCCGGAAAAGCCCGTGCTCAGCAGATATTCCTGCGCGCCCAGCCGGGCCTCAAGCCCCGCCAATGTGGCCCCCAACCGGGCGGTGGTCAGCTTCAACACCGTCGGCGAAGCCTGCGCCGGGTCACGCAAAAAGATATGCGACAGGTTGAGGTTTTCAATCAGGCTGGCCATGGTTTCAGCAAAGCCCAGCATTTCCAGAAACGCCGCACGCTCAGGCGCGCCCACTCCAGGGATCAGCCCTGCCTTGGGGTACTGCTCGCACAGCCATTGCACAATGGCCCCGCTTTCAAACAGCATTTGCCCGTCAATCTGCAACGCAGGCACCCGCCCACCCGGCGAGATGGCCAAAAATGCCGGATCCCGCAGTGATCCGTCGCGGATGGAATAGGTTTTTACGTCAAACTCCAATCCCAATTCCTCAAGCAGCCATAGCACCCGAAACGAGCGTGAAAATGCAACATGGTGAAGTGTAATCATGCGCGAAGACCTTTCAGATCAGGTGCGGTTTGGATGGCAATGGGATGCACTGCCATGGCCGAGACCCAACGAGACAACGCAGGATATGCCATCAAAAGCGCCCCCCCTTCGGGCACCGCATTAAAATAATCCAGCATTGGCCACAGCAAGCAATCCGCTTGGGTAAGGGAGGTCGCATTCAACACCAGCCCTTCTGTGGCAATCTCATCTAAAGCTGCCAATGTCGTTGGTGCATGTGACATCCCTTGTGCGATCACTTCGGCATCTGGCTTTGTGCCATCCAACGGGGCGAACACCACCTGCGAGACGACCTGACGAACCAACGCTTCGTAAACATAGCTATCCGCGATCCCCATCACCTGGCGCATTCGGGCCAATGGCTTGGCTCCGGTGGGTACAAGCGATGTCGCAGGCCAAGTGAGGGTGATATAATCCAGAATGGCTTGGGTCTCATAGATCCGGAATGTGGCGTGATCCAACACTGGCACACGGCCAAAGGGATGCCCATGCGCGCGCCCTGCCCGAGGTGCAAACGGATTAACTTCTGAATACTCATAGGCCAGCCCCTTGGCCAATAAGGCCATGCGCACCGCACGGGTGTAAACACTAAAGGCATATCCGATCAGGAGAAGCCGGTTGCTCATGCAGCGGCCTCATCTTCATCCTCAAGCCGCACCAATGCGGCCCCAGCGCTGACTTGATCACCCTGCGCGACCAACACTTCTGCCACCACACCGTCACGGGCGGCCAGCAAGGAATGCTCCATTTTCATCGCTTCCAGTACCGCCAGCCTGTCGCCTTTGGTCACAGTCATGCCGGCAGTGGCGTTCAACAGCTTGACCAAACCTGGCATGGGCGCTTCGATCACGCCTGCGACAGCTCCGCCATCCGCTTGACGTTGCAGCGGGTCCACGGCCTCAAACTCAATGCCGTAATCCTCAAACACAGTGATGGATTGACCGCTGATCGCCACTTTGGGCGCAACCCTGCCGTTAAGCTGCCAACGCCCGGCAATGCGACGGGCCTGCACTTCGGTGCCATCAACCGTGACATCATGGGCATCGCCCGACAGGCTGGTGATGCGCATCTGAATTTCGTCGCCACCGTGGTGCAACACCACGCTGCGTTTCAGCGGCGCCCAAAGCGAGACAGCGCTCAGCCGTTCCTGATCGGCCAAAAGGCCCAATGCCGCCAGACCAGCAAGAGCAATGACATCGCCCCGAACATCCGCTGTATGGGTCAGATCATCCAGATGCCGCGCGATCAGGCCGGTATCAACCTCGCCCATCGCAAAGCCGGGATTGCGCGCCAAAGCGCCCAGAAAGGCCAGATTGGTCACCGTGCCGGCCACCTCACAGCCTGCCAATGCGGCAGACATCTGTTGCAGGGCCACATCCCGCGTTGGCCCATGGGTGATCAGTTTTGCAATCATCGGGTCGTAATGCGGGCTGATCTCATCGCCCGCACGCACACCGGTATCGGCGCGTGCACCAGCCGGAAACGCCAGATGCGTCAGAGTGCCAGTGGCGGGCAAAAACCCCTTGGGCACGTCCTCGGCATAGAGGCGCGATTCAAAGGCGTGGCCACTGATGCTCAGATCCTCCTGGCGCGCGGGCAATGCCTCGCCGCTGGCCACACGCAACTGCCATTCCACCAGATCAACGCCGGTGATAGCCTCGGTCACGGGGTGCTCAACTTGCAGGCGGGTGTTCATCTCCATGAACCAGAACCCATCGGCGCGCAGACCGTCCGAGCCATCAACGATGAATTCCACCGTGCCGGCCCCCTTGTAGCCGATCGTTTCGGCGGCGCGCACAGCGGCCTCGCCCATGGCGGCGCGCATCTCATCGGTCATGCCGGGGGCTGGGGCTTCCTCGATCACCTTTTGGTGGCGGCGTTGCAGTGAACAATCACGCTCAAACAGATGTACCGCGTTTGTGCCATCGCCAAAGACTTGCAGTTCAATATGGCGGGGGTGCTGCACGAATTTTTCAATCAGCACAGCGTCATTGCCAAAGGCGGTTTTGGCCTCGCCGCGCGCACTGGCCAATGCGTCGGCAAAATCCTTGGGGTCTTCGACCAGTCGCATGCCTTTGCCACCGCCGCCCGCCACGGCCTTGATCAGCACCGGATAACCGATCTTGTCGGCCTCGCCCGCCAACAGCGCATCATCCTGATCCGCGCCGTGATATCCGGGCACCACTGGCACACCTGCCTTTTGCATCAACGCCTTGGCGGCATCTTTCAGGCCCATGGCACGAATGGCCTTGGCCGAAGGTCCAATGAACACCAGTCCGGCAGCTTCGACCGCCTCAACAAAATCGGGGTTCTCACTGAGGAAACCATAGCCGGGGTGAATCGCCTGTGCGCCAGCATCCAGAGCGGCCTGAATAATCACATCACCGCGCAGATAACTGTCAGCCGGGGCCGCCCCGCCGATATGCACGGCCTTGTCGGCCCTCGCCACATGGCGGGCACCTCGGTCCGCATCAGAATAAACCGCCACGGTTTGCACGCCCAAACGTCGTGCCGTGTCAAACACGCGGGCTGCTATCTCGCCCCGGTTGGCCATTAGGATGGTGTCAAACATATGGTCTGTCTCCTGTCATGCTCGTCTGCATTGTACTGATCTGCTCTGATGTTTTTCTGGTCTGAATGCTCATCGCACCGCGCCCAGCCGTTCACACCAATTCACCCGTTTGCCGCCGTGATAGGCCACTGCAAGCCCCTCGCGGATCATGGTATCGGCCACGTCCTGGCCATCTATTTTCAGGCGGATCAAAGGCCGGTTGTATTTGTCACGCCCCTTCCGCGTAATGGTGATCTCACCGCGTTTGACCAGCTGTCGCAACCGGTCTGTGGCCAGCGCCCCGTGGGCCAGCTCTTCGGCACAGCCCGGATTTGTGGTTTCGGCAGTGTCAAACCCCATCAAACGCGCCGTCATCTTGGGCCGTCCGTTGCACAGCATGGCAATCGTATCTCCGTCATAAACATAGCCCACCTTGCAAGTGGTCTTGATCAGCACCTTTTGGCCTGAGTGGCGCACAGTATACATCCAAATTCCCATGGTCAGCGCGGTCAGTATCAGCGCCTTGCTTACCAATATCAGAAACCGGCGTGACCAAGGTTTGCGGCGCGGCGCAAAATCCGGCGGCGATGCCTTCCCCCCTTTGATCACGCGAAACTTTGGTCTGCGCAGTGACATGCAGACTACATCCGGAACACGCCAAAGCGGGTCTCCTCGATTGGGGCATTCAGGGCTGCGCGCAGGCTGAGGCTCAGCACATCGCGGCTTTTGCGTGGGTCAATGATCCCGTCGTCCCATAGCCGCGCACTGGCAAACAAAGGATGCGACTGGCGCTCAAACATCTCTATCGTAGGGCGCTTGAACTCGGTCTCTTCGTCAGTGCTCCATTCGCCTCCGTTGCGCTCAATTGCATCACGTTTCACAGTGGCCAACACACCTGCGGCCTGTTCCCCCCCCATGACGCTGATGCGGCTATTGGGCCAGGTCCACAGGAACCGCGGCTGATATGCGCGCCCCGACATGCCATAGTTGCCCGCCCCAAATGAGCCCCCGACAAGCATGGTGATCTTGGGCACCGATGTTGAGGCCACAGCCGTCACCATTTTGGCGCCGTGACGGGCAATACCTTCGTTCTCATATTTGCGGCCCACCATGAACCCGGTGATATTTTGCAAGAAAACCAATGGGATGCGGCGCTGACTGCACAGCTCAATGAAATGTGCGCCCTTCTGGGCCGCCTCGGAAAACAGCACGCCGTTGTTGGCCACGATGCCCACCGGGCACCCGTTCACATGGGCAAACCCAGTGACAAGAGTTTCCCCATAGCGCGCCTTGAATTCATCAAAGCGCGACCCATCGACCAGACGGGCAATGACCTCGCGGATGTCATAGGGGGTACGCAGATCAGCAGGCACCACACCGAGCAGCTCGGCGGGGTCGTATGCGGGCTCTTCTGGCGTCTCAAACTGTAGGGTCGCCGCGCTGTGTGCCCCAAGGCTGCCAACCGCACGGCGCGCCAACGCAAGCGCATGTGTATCATCCTCAGCCAGATAATCAGCCACGCCGGAAAGGCGCGTGTGCACATCACCGCCCCCCAGATCCTCAGAGGTCACTTCCTCGCCCGTTGCCGCCTTCACCAGAGGCGGCCCGGCCAGAAAGATCGTGCCTTGTTCCCTCACGATAATTGTCACGTCCGACATTGCAGGCATATAGGCCCCGCCAGCCGTACAACTGCCCATCACCACCGCAATCTGCGGTATGCCTTTGGCACTCATCCTCGCCTGATTATAGAAAATCCGGCCAAAATGATCACGATCCGGGAATACCTCATCCTGATTGGGAAGGTTCGCGCCGCCACTATCCACCAGATAGATGCAGGGCAGCTGGCATTCCTCGGCAATTTCCTGAGCGCGCAGGTGCTTTTTGACCGTCATCGGATAGTAAGTGCCACCCTTCACAGTGGCATCATTGCACACGACCATGCAATCACGCCCCATCACACGGCCCACACCGGCGATCAGCCCGGCACTAGGCGCGACCCCATCATAAAGGCCATGCGCCGCAGTGACTCCCACCTCCAGAAACGGCGATCCCGGATCAAGCAGACCCGCCACCCGGTCGCGCGGCAACATCTTACCGCGGCTCAGATGCCGCTCGCGTGATCTCTCGCCTCCTCCGGAGACGGCCAGATCAGCGGCCTCTTGCACAACGCTTAACGCCTCAAGATGGGCGGCTTCGTTGGCCTTAAAAGTTTCAGATGTAGGCAGGGCTGCACTGGTCAGCTTCATGACGTAACCTCTTTTTGAATTGGCGCGCGCAGCATTTGCGCGAATAGCCGCATAACTCGCTTTGGAACAGTCGAAAAATTGCACAGGACTTGACGCAGATCAAAGTGCCCTTCTGCGCCGCAGCGTAAGCTACTGGCAACAATGGAAGGATCAAAAAGATGACCAAAATTCGCACCCTTTTGTCTGTAACAACCGCGCTTGTCGCGCTGGCCTCTCCGGCTTTGGCGCAGTCCAGGGGTGATATGACCCTTGGTTTCGGGATCGGCTGGGTTGAACCCGACAGCAGCTACAGCAACACGGCTGCAGGTCCGTTGCGCCCTGATGATGACATCCGCCCAACGTTGACCTTTGAATACTTCATTGCCGACAATCTGGGCATCGAAATTCTGGCGGCCACACCGTTTGAACACAAAGTCGAGCTGCAAGGCGCCGGTGATATCGTCAAACTGAAGCATCTGCCGCCCACTTTGTCGCTGCAATACCACTTCGACTTGGGGTCTGGCATTTCGCCCTTTGTTGGTGCGGGCCTGAACTACACCCATTTCTGGGATGAAAAGGCCATCGGCGTTCTGGCTGGCACACCCGTGTCGCTGGATGATTCCTGGGGCATTGCGTTGCATGCCGGTTTGGATATCGACATCAGCGACAAAGCCGCCATCCGCGCTGACGTGCGCTGGATGAACATCGAAACCGATGTGAAAGTGGCAGGCGCGCCCATCGGCAAGGTCAATATTGACCCCGTCGTGCTGGGCATGTCCTATATCATGAAATTCTAAACCCTGATGATCTGGGGTCAGGCAAGGGCCGGTGCGTGGTGCATCGGCCCTTTTTCTTTGACACGCCTCGTTCATTCCACCGGCTCCGCCATGGCACGGGCTTTCAAATCCTTGCGGATCACCTTGCCAGTCACAGTCATGGGCAAAGCATCCAGAAACGATATTTCCCTTGGATATGAATACCTTGCAAGCCGGTTTTTCACGAAATCCTGCATCTCAGCGGCCAAGGATTCAGAGGCTTGGAACTGCGGTTTTAACACCACATAGGCCTTGACGATCTCGTTGCGCAGATCATCAGGTTTTCCAACCACACCAACAGTCGCCACAGCGTCATGTTGCATCAGGCAATCCTCGATCTCGGCCGGGCCAATGCGATAACCAGAGGATGTAATCACATCATCCTCTCGGCCCACAAAACGCAGGAAATTACCGTCCCAGATGCCCCGATCCCCGGTCAGCATCCAATCGCCGCGAAACTTTTCGGCCGTTTGCTCAGGGCGGTTCCAATATCCCAACATCATTGAGGCCGACCCGCGTTTGACCGCCACATCCCCCTCGCCTTGCGTGCTCTGGCCAGCGTCATCCAACACAGCCACTTCGTGACCGGGCACAACGCGGCCAATGCAGCCGGGTTTTGGCGGATACATCTCATTGCACGAACAGGCCACCAGATTGCATTCGGTCTGGCCGTAAAACTCGTTGATGGTCAGGTCAAACGCCTCGCGGCCCCATTCCAGCATTTCAGCGCCCAAAGGCTCTCCTCCGCTGCAGATGGCACGCAAACCTGAGATTCCCGCCCCTTGCGCCTTAAGCATACGCAAGGCGGTTGGTGGGAAAAACACATTCTTAACATCGGCTTCTTTGATGATCTTCAGGCATTCATCTACATTAAACTTGGCCATGCGCGCGGCCACCACCGGCACGCCCAACGCCAGACCGGGCATCATGATGTTGAACAATCCACCAATCCAAGCCCAGTCGGCAGGGGTCCAAAGGCAATCACCCGGCTGCCCCAGAAAGCCGCAAAACAGCTCGGTTCCCGGCATATGGCCGGTCAGCACCCGGTGCGCATGCAGCGCGCCCTTGGCGCTGCCCGTGGTGCCGCTGGTATAGATCAGCACAGCAGGGTCTTCGGGGGTGGTTTCTACCGTTTCAAAGCGCCGCTTGGGCAGGTCCATGTCTTCGGGCACCAGCGCTGTCACCTCAGGCATGACCGCCAGCATATCCACACCTTCGGCGTCACTAATGATCACCTTGGCACCGGCGTCACGCACCCGGCTCGTCAGCGCATCCTGCATGAACAACTTGAACAAGGGTATTGAAATTGCACCAATTTTCCAGATCGCGATATGCGCCGCAGCACACCAGGGGCTTTGGGAACGCAGCACGCCTACCCGCTCACCACGCAGCACGCCGCGCTCTACCAGCGCATGCGCCAGACTGTCAGCCATCACGCGCAATTCGCCAAAGCTGACATCGCGGCGCGGGCCGTTCAGATCAATGATCGCCACGCGGTCCGGCTCGGCCTCGGCCCAGACATCACAGACCTGTTGCGCCATGTTCAACTGCGCAGGCAGGTTCCACGCAAACCCCTCACACAGGGCTTCATATGAAGGCGCGCGCGTCAGCATGGCTCAGTTCTGAAACCTGTTTTCAAGGTAAATTGTCTGACGCGCCGTTTCCTCCATCAAGCACCAGATTGTAGCAGGCCCTGCCCCGCTGCCGCCTGACCATTCGGTGGCGGCATACTCGCATTTGGCATCACGAAACGGGATCCAGGCACGCTGCATATTCTTTAGCGCCTCCACCTGAGAGGGCGCGTAATCGGGGCTTTCCGCATCATACCCGGCCAATCGCCGTTTGGTCACTTTGTACACCGCGTTCAGCTGGCCATCCCACCAGTCCAGTTCGTGATCGGTGCAGATGCTCATGCCAGTGGTGGAATAGCCGCCGTCGCTGACGTCCATACAACGGTTGGCCGCCAGCCCCACACAACTGGCGCTGCGTTCAGCGGCGTAGCAACTGGCTGTGGGCGCGATATCAAAATTGATCGCCTGCGCGGTGGCCCCCAATGGCGCCAGGCAAAGCAAGACTAACAGGCGCATATTATTCGCCTCCCGTCAAAACAGCAGACCATTGCTGCGCGTTCAATCCTGTGCCCGACCGGATCAGGGCTTGGCCGCGCAGCACAACCGCGCAAGCGCTATCGAGCTGACCCTCGCAGATGCGCAATTCTTCGGCTTCTACCCGCGCAATGGCGGCGTCATAACCCTCTCGCAGGGCATCAAGGCAGGCCTCATACACCCCGGCCTTGGATTGGCATTGCTCTACTGCGCCAACGATACAGGCATCTTGGGCACTCGCATCACCGGGGCTGCCTGCCATGCAGGCCAGCGCCCCTGAAACATAAGCATCATAGGCACCTGCATGGGCAGGACTGGCGTGCATTACCGTCGCCCCGGACAGGGCAAGGCTAAACCCGGCAAGTGCTGTCAGATATTTCAAACCATGGTTCCCATTAACTCACGCCCCACGAGCATACGCCGAATTTCCGATGTGCCGGCCCCGATTTCCATCAATTTGGCATCGCGGAACAGCCGCCCCACGGGCGCGTCGTTCAAAAACCCGGCCCCCCCCAAGGCTTGCACGGCCTGATGCGCCTGCACCATGGCCTGCTCGGATGCATAGAGGCAGCAGGCAGCGGCATCCTGACGGGTCACATCGCCCCGATCACACGCTTTGGCCACCTCATAGACATAGGCCCGCGCCGAATTCATCGCGGTATACATATCAGCGATCTTGCCCTGCATCAGCTGGAAGCTGCCAATCGGCTGGCCGAATTGCTTGCGCTCTGCCATGTATGGCATCACCTCGTCCATGCAGGCCGCCATGATGCCGGGGCCGATGCCTGCCAACACAGCACGTTCATAATCCAGCCCTGACATCAGCACACGCACACCTTTGCCTTCTTCGCCAAGGATGTTTTCAAACGGCACTTCCACATCGTCAAAGATCAGCTCAGCCGTGTTCGAGCCGCGCATACCCAGCTTGTCAAAATGCGGCGAGGTGGAGAACCCTTTCATTGATTTCTCAATCAGAAAGGCCGTGATGCCTTTGCTGCCGACCGCCTCATCTGTCTTGGCATAAACCACCAGAGTATCCGCGTCGGGGCCATTGGTGATCCAGTATTTGTTACCACTCAAACGGAAGTGATCATTGCGCTTTTCGGCCTTCAGCTTCATCGACACCACATCACTGCCAGCGCCGGTTTCGGACATGGCCAAAGCGCCCACATGTGCACCGCTGACCAGGCCGGGCAGGTATTTCTGCCGTTGCGCGTCCGTGCCGTTCAGTTTGATCTGATTGACACATAAGTTGGAGTGCGCCCCATAAGACAGAGACACCGATGCACTGGCCCGCGCGATTTCCTCAACCGCGATAACATGCGCCAGATACCCCATCCCTGCGCCGCCATATTCTTCGGGGACAGTGATGCCCAGCAGGCCCAACTCGCCCATTTCGGCCCAAAGCTCATTTGGGAAATTGTTTGAGCTGTCGATTTCGGCAGCCATCGGGCGCACCCGTTCCTGCGCCCAGCGATGCACCATATCGCGCAGTGCGTTTACATCTTCGCCCAGGTCAAACTGCATTGCGGCATTGAACATTGCTCAGGTCTCCGGAAATTTATTGAACAGTTGTTCATTAAATATCGTGGCAAGTGAGTCGGGTCAATCCACTAAAGCGTTTTGCCCTTAATCTGGGCCTCACAGTCAGGCACACGCACGCAACACGCATATGTTGAACCGCGTTCCGCCAAAAGAAAACCCCCGCACCGGGATGCGGGGGCTCTCATTCTCAGCAACAAAAATTCAGATCAATGTTTGAATTTCTTGATCTCGCCGCTTGCCAGTTTGGCCTGATATTTGTTCATCTCAGACTTGACGATGGGCGCCAGGAAGTAGAGCCCCAGAATGTTCGGCACACAGATCAAGAAGACAAGTGCATCCGAGATTGACAGGATCGGATCAAGTTGCACGACACAGCCCAAGGCCACAAAGACGCAGAAGATGATCTTGTACACTGTCTGCATGCTCTGGTCCTCACCAAACAGGTAAGTCCACCCCTTCAGCCCGTAATACGACCAAGAAATCATGGTCGAAAAGGCAAAGAGCAGCGCCGCAACAGCCAGCGGCAATGGGAACCAGCTGAGTTGGCGCTCAAACGCGGCCGAGGTCATCGCCACACCGGTTGCATCGCCTGCAAAGCTGGGGTCTGCCACCTGACTTGTCCCGATCACCAGCGCGGTGATTGTACAAATCACGATCGTATCAATGAACGGCTCCAACAGAGATACATAGCCCTCGGTCACAGGCTCATTCGTGCGCACAGCGGCATGCGCAATCGAGGCTGAACCGATGCCTGCCTCATTTGAGAAGACCGCGCGTTGGAAGCCGATAATCAATGCCCCCAATGCCCCACCAGCCACGCCTTCACCGGTGAACGCGCCTGTGAAAATGTTGCTAATCGCCATCGGGATCGAGGTGAAGTTCATCAAGATCACGACAATCGCAAAGAAGCAGTAGAAAATGGCCATGAACGGCACGATTTTTTCAGTCACGCGCGCGATGGATTTGATGCCGCCCACAATGACGGCAAAAACCACCACAGCCAGGATCAGACCGACCAGCCAACCATAGCCATCCAATGCGCCACCGGCGACGGTGTTCAATTGCACATAGGCCTGATTGGATTGGAACATATTGCCAATGCCCAATGCACCGATAAAGATACCAATGGCATAAAACGTGCCCATGAACTTGCCAAAGCCGCTCATGCCGCGCTCTTCAAAGCCCTTGTTCAGATAATACATTGGACCACCTGAAACCGAGCCATCCGGGTTTTCGTTCCGGTATTTAACACCAAGTGTACATTCAACAAACTTGGTCGACATGCCCAGGAAGCCCGCGACAATCAGCCAAAACGTGGCCCCCGCCCCGCCGACCGTAACCGCAACCGCGACGCCGCCGATATTACCAATGCCCACAGTGCCAGATACGGCTGTGGCCAGCGCCTGAAAGTGGCTGACCTCGCCTGCGCTGTTGGGATCAGAATAATCACCCCGCACCAACGCGATGGCGTGTTTGAAACCACGCAGGTTCACAAACCCCATATAGAAGGTAAAGAACACCGCCCCGACCACCAGCCAGAGCACCACAACCGGCAGGCCTGCGCCGCCAATGGTTATTTTGAAGAACACGATATCACCGATGACTTTGGCAATCGGCGCGGTGAAGGTGTTAATCGATTCATCTATGCCTGCAAACGCAGGCCCCGACAGCACCAATGCCGCCAGCAAAAAAGTTAAAAAGCGTGCCATGAGCACCTCCTTTTTCATCACAATGTTTGAGTTCAGAAGGCCCCTCAGGGCACGACAACCACAGGAACCGGCGCTGTTTGCACCAGATTGCCCGCGACACTGCCAAAGATCAGCGCTTTCACACCGCTTTGCCCGCGCCGTCCGATCACAATCTGGGCAGCGCCCACTTCTTTGGCGATGGCGGACAGTGTTTCAGCAGGCTTGCCATGACGCACCAAACCTTCTGCCTCGATCCCGGCATCAGCAAGTTTTGCCATCGCCGGCACCACGACACCGGAATTGGCACGCTCGATTTCGGATTCGCGCCTGTTGTGGCGTTCCGCATTTTCCTCAGGAGTGTTGAACGAATAGGGTGACCATTCGATCACATAGGCAACAACAACTTTTGCCCCACCGCTTTTTGCCCGCGACATGGCATGTGACAAAGCCCGCTCCGAGCCTTCACTGCCATCAACGGCCAGTAGTACTACGTTTTTCATGATAATTTCCCTGTCCTAGAATACTCCCGCCTTTGTATTATTATCTCTATGGTATAGCCGGGATAGAGGCAGTGTACCTCATAGGTTGAGGGATGTGATAGTTCCAGATCAACCGCGATATATATCCAAACGAAAATTTTTCATATATATCAGCGCAGTATAACCTAAAAATAGGGATATTTATGTGGTGAATTCAGTCAATCCGCGGCCTGAAAGACCGCGCTAACCTCTGCCTTGATGATGCGTGCAATCTGGGCACAATCCTCAAGTGAAAAGGTCAATGGCAGGCGCATATCCACAATACCAAGAAGGATGCGGTCACTGGCTGGCATGGGATCACTGGGGGCATAGCGCCAGCTGTCATATCGGCTGGTGAAGCCGCTCGGCTCTGCCCCGCCGAACCATTTCAGCTCAACTCCGCGTGCCATGCACCGCGCCAGAACATCGCCCACAGCGGCTTCGCTCCAGTCCAGCAACAAAAACTGAATAGAGGACCCCACATAGGTCTCCTCCTCGGGGCGCTCCACGATGGTCAGGCCCGGCGTGCCGCGCAGGCCCTCCTCAACCACATGATAGCGTTCATTCCAAGCGGCACATTGCCCGTCAAGCATCGCCAACTGCGGGCGCAAAATTGCCGCGCGCAGATGATCCATCCGGCCCGATACATTGGGTGTGTCATATTTTACCCGCTCAAACACATGCGCGGGGGGCACAGTCCCATTGCGACCATAGAGCATATAAGAGCCTGACAAGATCACCGCACGCGCCATCACCTCATCATCATCCGTGATCAGCAATCCGCCCTCGCCTGAATTCATGTGCTTATAGGTCTGCGTTGAATAGCAGCCAATCAGCCCATCACGACCTGAGGCGCGGCCTTTCCATGCCGCCCCCATGGTATGTGCACAATCCTCGATCACAATCAGGCCAGCGGCGGCGCATATCTCCAGCAGCGCGTCCATATCCGCCAGATGCCCGCGCATATGGCTCAGCATCAAGACCTTGGCCGTGGTGGCCCTGGCCTTGGCCTCCAGATCATCCAGATCAATCGTCAGGCCCTCGGTAACACCAACAAACACAGGTACCGCGCCGACACTGGCAATGGCCCCCGGAACCGGCGCCAATGTAAAGGCGTTGGTCAATACAGGTTCGCCGGGCTTCACCCCGACGGCGCGCAAGGCCGTGGCCATCGCATATCCGCCCGACGCCACCGCCAACGCATATTTGGCACCTGTGTAAGCCGCAAATTCTTGCTCCAACAGGGCGGTTTCACCGACCTCGCCCTCCACTAAATTATAGCGATGCAAGCGCCCACTGCGCATGACCTGCAATGCCGCCTCGATCCCGGCTTCGGGGATCGGCTCTTGCTGGGTGAAGTTGCCTTTGAATATCTCGGTCATATCTCTGTTTTGCCGGGGGTGTCGAGGCAGGTCAATGGTGTGAATACCCCCATTGCCCGTTGTTTCTCAATTCAACAACCGCTCAACAACATGATCAAGCTCTGCATAGTGATCAATCGTCGCCTCTGGCTTCAGATCCAGAACACCGCGCCCGTCGGGGCCAAATGTGACCAAAACCGATGGCACCCCTGCCCGTTTCGCCGTTTTCCTGTCCGTCATCGTATCGCCCACCAGCAAACACCGTGCAGGATCTCCCCCTGCCCGGCGTGTCGCCTCGCGCAGGGGTTCGGGGTCTGGCTTGCGCACTTGCAAAGTATCAGCACCGATCAGGCTGCCAAAGCTGTCTAGAACCCCCAGGTTCCCCATCAGCAACCGCGCCAGGCCTTCTGGCTTGTTGGTGCAGATCGCAACGGCGTATCCGTCTTGCTTCAATCGCTCTACCGCATCCATCGCACCGGGATACAATGTGGTATGGACGTCAATCGCACCTGCATAAGACTCTAATAAAACAGGGTAATATGCGTCAATTGTCGTTTCTTCGCCACCACGCCCAAGCCGCTTTAACCCCAGATGCAGCATCGCCCGCCCGCCATGCAGCGCAGTTGACGCATCATTGGCCGGGTCCAGCAAGTCGCCCTCGCCCATCTGGCGAAAGCAGGCATTGGCCGCTGCTATCAAATCACCACTGGTATCGGCCAACGTGCCATCCAGATCAAAAACAACCGTTTTCATACTGCCGTCTCCTCAGTAACGCACGCCGACTGGCGCGTTTTCGCGCATCTTTGTCACATGCCGAAACACAGATTGATGCATTGCGCCCTTGCGCCATTACCTCAGGCAGATAAAACGAGCGCAACTTAAATACAAAGAGAAACCGCATGAGCACAGCCCTGATCATCCTGGCCGCAGGCAAAGGCACACGGATGAAATCCGATCTTCCCAAGGTGTTGCACCCTATCGCGGGTGTTCCCATGCTGATCCATGCGATTGCAGCAGGCAGCGTGCTTGAATCCTCGCGCATTGTGGTTGTGGCAGGCCACGGCGCCAAGGCCGTAGGGGATGCCGCCGAGGCATATCAGCCCGCGATCCAGATCGCCCTGCAATCCGACCAGTTGGGCACCGCCCATGCGGTGGCCCAGGCCGCACCTCTGCTAGAGGGGTTCGACGGGGATGCCATGGTGCTTTATGGTGACACGCCATTCATTCGCCCCGAAACCCTTGCGCGCATGCAAGAGGCCCGCAAGACACATGACGTGGTTGTACTGGGGTTTGAGGCCGCTGATCCGGGCCGATATGGCCGGTTGGTCATGACAGGAGACACCCTGAATGCCATTGTTGAATTCAAAGATGCTGACGATGAAGTTCGCGCCATAACCTTTTGTAATTCTGGCGTTATATCAGCAGATTCCAAAACGCTGTTCAGCCTGATTGAGGCGGTGGACAACGCCAACGCCAGTGAAGAATACTATCTGACCGACATCATAGCGATTGCGCGCGCGCGTGGGCTCACGGCGACTGCTGTTGCCTGCGATCAGGCAGAAACCATGGGCATCAATTCGCGCGCAGAACTGGCCTTGGCCGAAGCTGCCTTTCAGGCCCGCGCCCGCAGCGAAGCCCTTGAGAACGGCACAACAATGCCTGCGCCCGAAACAGTGCATTTTGCCCATGATACCCATGTGGGCCGTGACACGGTGATCGAACAAAACGTCGTCTTTGGCCCCGGCGTGACAATCGAAACCGGCGCGCATATCCGCGCCTTCAGCCATCTTGAGGGGTGCCATGTGTCGCGTGGTGCCACCATAGGGCCCTATGCCCGTTTGCGCCCCGGCACAGAAGTGGCCGAGGACGCGCGCATTGGCAACTTTGTTGAGGTCAAAAATGCCATCCTGCATGAGGGCGCCAAAGTGAACCACCTCAGCTATGTCGGCGACGCAGACGTCGGCGAAGCGGCCAACATCGGTGCAGGCACAATCACCTGCAATTATGACGGCGTGATGAAGCACCGCACCACCATCGGGGCGCGCGCTTTCATCGGGTCAAACACCATGTTGGTGGCCCCGGTATCAGTGGGCAATGACGCGATGACCGCCACCGGTTCTGTCATCACCAAAGACGTCCCCGATAGTGACCTTGCCATCGCACGCGCCAAGCAAATAAACAAACCCGGGCTCGCACGCAAATTGTTCGATATGTTAAATTCCACCAAGGCTAAACGTGACAAAGGAGCTTCATAATGTGCGGTATTGTCGGTGTCCTGAGCCATCACGAGGCCGCGCCAATTCTTGTTGAAGCGTTGAAAAAGCTTGAGTACCGCGGCTATGATAGCGCCGGTATCGCCACCATAAACAACGACAAGCTGGACCGTCGGCGCGCCGTGGGCAAGCTGGTGAACCTGTCGGATCTGCTGGTTCATGAACCGCTGGCTGGCAAGGCCGGAATTGGCCACACCAGATGGGCCACACATGGTGCACCCAACGTCAACAATGCCCACCCACACCGCACTGGCTCCGTCGCGGTTGTGCACAATGGAATCATCGAAAACTTCCGCGAATTGCGCACCGAATTGACATCTGCTGGCATTGGGCATTCCACCGATACGGACACCGAAACTGTGGCCTTGTTGACGCAGCATTTTCTGACCGAAGGCATGCCCCCCAAAGCCGCTGTTATGAAGACTCTGGAGCGGCTGGAAGGGGCGTATGCGCTGTGCTTCCTGTTTGAAGGTGAAGACAACCTTTTGATCGCCGCCCGCAAAGGCAGCCCGCTTGCCGTGGGCCATGGTGAGGGCGAGATGTTTGTCGGCTCTGATGCTATCGCCCTGTCGCCACTGACCGACAAGATCACCTATCTGGAAGAAGGCGACTGCGCCGTTATCACACGCACCAGCCTTGAGATAACCGATGGCAATGGCACCCTTGCCAACCGCGAGATGCGCACGATTCAGATCGACAGCTCGAACGTCGATAAAGGCGGGCACAAGCATTTTATGGCCAAGGAAATTGCCGAGCAACCCGCAGTGATTTCAGACGCATTGGGGCATTATCTGTCCGAGGATGGTAGAGACATCAAAATTCCAGTCGGTGACATTGATTTCAATGGGTTAGATCGCATTCTTATGGTAGCATGCGGCACCGCATACTTTGCCTGCATGACTGCAAAATATTGGTTTGAACAACTGGCAGGGATACCCGTGGACGTCGATATCGCGTCTGAGTTCCGTTACCGTGAACCTCCGGTTCCCGACCGCACTGCCGCGCTTTTCGTCAGCCAGTCTGGCGAAACCGCCGATACTCTGGCGGCCTTGCGCTATTGCGAGGGCAAGGCCGGGCGCATCCTGTCAGTGGTCAATGTCCCCGAAAGCTCCATTGCGCGCGAAAGTGATCTGGCCCTTCCCATTTTGGCAGGCACGGAAATTGGCGTGGCCTCAACCAAGGCGTTTACCTGTCAGTTGACGGTCTTGTTGTTGTTGGCCTTGAAAGCTGCGCATCAACGCGGGCGCATGTCTGATGAGGACTTGGCTGACAAACTGTCAAAACTGCGTGGATTGCCAGCATCACTGAACATCGCACTTGAGATGAACGACGCCTTCCAACGCTGTGCCCGCCACTTGTCCAAGGCCGATAATGCACTATTCCTGGGGCGTGGCCTGATGTATCCACTGGCACTTGAAGGCGCACTTAAACTAAAAGAAATCAGCTACATACACGCCGAAGCTTATGCAAGCGGAGAGTTGAAACACGGCCCCATCGCTTTGATTGACGAAAAGATGCCCGTGGTGGTCATGGCCCCGAGGGACAGCCTGTTCGACAAGACCGTCAGCAACATGCAAGAGGTCATGGCACGAGGCGGCAAAGTGATCCTGATCACCGACCCGGATGGTGCGAAAGAAGCAAACGAAGGGGTATGGCAATGCTTGACCATGCCTGAAGTCGACGCAGTTTTGACCCCTATCCTTTACGCTCTTGCAGCCCAGATGCTGGCCTATCACACGGCGGTCGCCAAAGGCACCGATGTGGATCAGCCGCGCAATCTGGCCAAATCGGTGACAGTCGAATGACATTAGATGAGGCGCTGGACGCCCTGAAATCCCAGATTGAACCAGGCCGCGCCGAAGGTATGGCCGGGTATCACAAGGTGCCGCGCGAGTATCTGGGCGTGCCCAACCCCGTGATCAACGATCTGGCGCAGGGTTGGCGCCAGACATTGGACGTGGAGGCGCGCGTCAAATTGGCCCGCGAATTGTGGGACACGAATATCTTTGAGGCCCGTCTGGCCGCGGCCAAGTTGCTGACCCAAGCCCGCATTCGCCCCGACGAGGATGCCTGGGCGCTCATCACCTCTTGGGTGCCTGATTTTGACAGCTGGGCCATTGCCGATCATGCTATGATGGCCGGGCAGAAACGCCTTGTCGCCGATCCCTCGCGCATCGACGAAGTGGAAACCTGGACGCAAGCCAAACCCCACTGGACCCGCCGCGCGGCCATGGTCATAACCCTGCCATACACCAAGCAGAACAACCCCAAGCCGGCAGAAAGCGCCATCCGCGAACGTGTGCTGGGTTGGGCGGCGACCTATGTGCAAGACCCCGAGTGGTTCATTCAGAAATCCGTTGCATGGTGGCTGCGTGACCTATCCAAACACGACCCTGATCGTGTGGTTGCCTTCATGGCGGAAAATGGCAAACTGATGAAGCCATTTGCCCGTAAAGAAGCTGAAAAATACTTGAGTAATTAGCCGCTTACACGGAACACTTGAACCACAGGCAGCCCAGTCAAAGGGGCCTCAATCAGGCGCATCGCGGGCAATGACATCCGGCTGCCCGCCGTCTTTGGTCCCTCGATTGGGATCAAATCAACAGACACTGATTTACCCGTAGCCGGATAGACCACCCGACCTTTTGAAGGCTTGGTAACCAGCGGAGTTTTCAGCCAAAACCCCGGCTCGCTAGGAGAGCCAAGCGACGCCACTGTGCGCCCCAGATCGCTTTCGCCGCTCACACCCGTCGCCCCCGCCACGGCCTCGGATCGTTGCTCGGCGGTTGTGGTGTCAAACTCCTCAACCGTACGCGCTGCCACGGGGACCGCCTTGATCTGAGTGTTGAGGGTCAAAGGCCGTGCCAACGGCCGGGTTTGCCCGCTTTTTGACATCTCAGCACTGGTGCCCACAGACTGATCCACAGGAGGTGTCAGCGCACATCCCCCCAGCAGCAACGCTGCCATTCCACTGGTCAAACTATGTTTCATACGCCCAACCTAATCACGCCACACCGGCGCAGCAATGGCCAAGATCACCCCTTGCCCCAGATCAGTGCGCACAATAGATTAAGCGCCATGACAGCCCCACTGATTGATCCATTTCAACGTGCAATCTCTTACCTGCGCGTGTCGGTCACAGACCGATGCGATTTTCGCTGTGTTTATTGCATGTCCGAGAACATGTCCTTTCTGCCCAAGAAAGAACTTCTGACATTAGAAGAACTGGACCGCATGTGTTCCGCTTTCATCGACATGGGCGTTGAAAAGCTGCGTATTACAGGAGGTGAGCCGCTGGTGCGCCGTGGCATCATGACGTTTTTCAACACCATGACACGGCATCTGGAAAGTGGCGCACTACAGGAACTGACGTTGACCACCAATGGCTCTCAGTTGGAGCGGTTTGCAGGTGATTTGTTTGCCGCCGGCGTGCGCCGGGTGAATATCTCGCTTGATACTTTGGATGATCAGAAATTCGCCGATATCACCCGTTGGGGCCGCCTGCCCCAGGTGTTGCGCGGTGTGGACGCGGCGCAAAAGGCCGGTATGAGGGTCAAGATCAACGTGGTGGCCCTGAAGGGTTTTAACGAAGATGAGCTGTTTGATCTGGTTGAGTGGTGCGCCGGTCGTGACATGGATCTCACCTTTATCGAAGTCATGCCCATGGGCGACATTGGCAACGAAGACCGGCTGGATCAATATTGGCCCCTCAAGGACCTGCGCGCGCGTCTGGCCGAACGCTATACGCTGAAAGAGTTGGCTGAGCGCACCGGTGGGCCTGCCCGTTATGTCGCACTGGAGGAAACCGGCCAGAAGATCGGGTTTATCACCCCCCTGACCCATAATTTCTGCGAAAGCTGCAACCGGGTACGCCTGACCTGTACGGGTGAGCTGTACATGTGTCTGGGACAGGAAGATATGGCAGATTTGCGCCCTGCCCTGCGCAACCATCTGGGGGATGATACCGCCCTGCAAACCCACATCCGCGAAGCGATCACGCGCAAGCCCAAGGGTCATGATTTTGACTATGCCCGACAGAGTGTCGATGGCCGTGTTTCGCGCCACATGAGCCACACTGGCGGCTGATGACACGGGCCCCAGCGACTGCGCTTGTTCGGCTTTACGGCGTGCTGGCCAATCTGGTGGCCCCGTTTGCAGCGCGGCGCGCCATCGCCAAGCTGCGCCAGCAAGGCGTTGATCCCAAAAGATTTTCTGAGAAAGAAGGCCGGGCCAGCAAGCCACGCCCTGCCGGTAAAGTGGTGTGGTTTCACGCAGCCTCAGTGGGCGAGAGCCTGTCGGTGCTGCGCCTGATCGGCTATCTGGGCACCTTGCATCCACACCTCAGTTTTTTGATCACATCCGGCACGGCGACCTCTGCGGAAATCCTGTCGCGGCGCCTGCCTGCACGCACCACCCACCAGTTTGCACCGCTGGATGCACGCGGATATCTTCGCCGGTTTCTGGATCACTGGCAGCCCAACGCCGCCGTGTTTGTTGAAAGCGAGCTATGGCCTCAAATGATCCGTGAAACGGCTGGTCGCGCTATTCCGATGGCTCTGCTCAATGCCCGCATTTCAGAGCGTTCCGCACGCAACTGGACGCGCGCCGCACGCACCTCACGCCATATTATCAGCCATTTCAACCTGATCCATTGTCAGGATGCCAAAACCGCCGCCCTTCTGGCGACGCTTGGGCGTAGGGATGCCAAGGCAGGTCAGAACCTCAAATCTTTGTCCGGTGCTTTGCCCTATGACGCAAAAGAACACGCGCACATGAAAACCGTGCTGCAAGGCAGGCCTGTTTGGCTCGCCAGTTCCACCCATCCGGGTGAGGATGAGATCATGCTGCGCGCCCAAAAATCCCTGCTGGCCACCTTTCCCGGCCTTTTGTTGATCCTCGTGCCGCGCCATCCCGAACGTGCCGGTCACATCGAAGTGATGATCGCTGAACATGGTCTCAGCGGCACGCGCCGGTCGCGTGGCGGGCGTGTGGATGGCACAACTCAGGTCTATCTGGCTGACACTCTGGGTGAGACAGGACTGTGGTATGCGCTGTGCCCGCTGACGTGTTTGTGCGGCTCGTTCACGCCGGTGGGCGGGCACAACCCTTACGAGCCGGCCCATGCTGGATCAGGCGTGTTGCACGGGCCGCTTTTTGCCAATTTTGCCCAGACCTATGCCGATATGGATGCCGCTGGTGGCGCGCGTCAGGTGCTTGATGCCGCTGATCTGGCTGAAACTCTGACGGTTTTTCTGAACACCCCTGCCGAGCTGCGCCAATTGGGCCAGAGCGCGCGTGATTTTGCCCAAGGACAAGCCGATGCGCTGGACGAAATTGCACAAGACCTTTCCAAGGTCCTGTCACTGGGGTAGTCAGATTTGCATCCCTAAGACACCCGCGCAAAGGCCCCGATGCCCGATCTGATAGTCACCAATTTCAACCGGAATTTCACAGGCGTTTCGGCCACGACCGCCGGTGTTGTGCGCCAGCAAATGCAGCTGTTTGATATGGTATTGGTAGGCCAGGCCTTGCCCGGCTGCCCCGATCCCGTTCGCCTGGCCGAGGCCCGCCGCCTCAGCCGTGTGGCGCCAAAGGGCAAGCCATTCACCATCTGGCATGTGCGCCGCAACACCGAAATGCGTGCCGCCATATGGGCGCGTGATGTGCTGCGATTGCCCATCAAAATTGTGTTCACCTCAGCCGCCCAACGTCGTCATTCGGCCTTTCCGCGCTGGTTGATCAGCCGTATGGATGCGGTGATCGCCACAACCCAAGCGGCGGCTGATTTTGTGCCCCATGTCCGGGCCGTGGTCCCGCATGGTGTGGATACTGATCTCTTCATTCCTGCGCAAAACCGCGCCTCTGCCTGGGCTGCCACGGGCTATCCCGGCACATCGGGCATCGCCACCATTGGGCGCATCCGGCCCGAAAAAGGCACCGACCGCTTTGTCGAGGCTATGCTGGAATTTCTGCCAGCCCATCCAGATGTCACAGCACTGGTCATTGGGCGCGCTGCCCCCTCAGACCAGGCATTTCTATCCGGCCTCAAAACCCAAATCGCCGATGCAGGCCTGACGGATCGCATCCTCTTTCCCGGTGAAATCCCGGCACCTGAGCTGCCTGCACTGATGCGCTCGCTTAGCGCCGTGGTGCAATTGCCCCGCTACGAGGGCTACGGCATGACCCCCCTGGAAGGCATGGCCAGCGGCGTGCCCTTCGTGGCCAATGATGCAGGCTACTACCGCAGTTTTTCAGGCCAGGGTACATGTGGCACCATCACCCCCGACGACAATCCCAAAGCCACGGCAACCGCCTTGTCTGATATCCTGAGCAGCCCGGCACGTCTTGATCAAATGGCCGAGGCAGCCCGCGCATCAGCCGAAATGCACTACTCCGTCAAAGCCGAAGCTGCGGGCATCAACGCCGTCTATCAACAGATGTGGGCCGATACCTGAGCGCATTTCAACGGGCGCGAAACGTCCCATGAGGGCCTAAGGAAATTCGCACGATTTTCTAAGCCGACGCCAGCACATCTATTGCACAGGCATCCGCTGCTCTACCACCTCGGCCCACCACGAACAGCCCGCGGGAATGATCTCATCATTAAAATTGTATTCCGGGTGATGCACCGCTGCGGTATCGCCATTGCCGACAAGGATATAGGCACCGGGGCGCTCTTCCAGCATAAAGGCGAAATCCTCGCCCCCCATGACCAGCGGCGCGTCCTCACATGATCCAGCGACGTGGCGTGCCACATCGGCGGCAAATTCCGTCTGTGCGGCATGATTATCCATCACCGGATAACTGCGTTCATAGTCAAGCCGGATTTGCCCGCCGAACCCCACAGCAACTGCCTCGCAATGGGCGCGCATGCGGGCTTCGGTCATGTCCTGCAGCTCTACGTTCAATGTGCGCACAGTGCCCAAAAGATGCACCTTTTGCGGTATGATGTTGAACGCCTTTGAGCTTGTCTCAACCGATGTCACCGACACCACGACCTGCTCCGTCGGGTCGGCATTGCGGCTGACAATGATCTGAAAGGCGCTGATCAACTGGCTGGCCATAACAACGGGATCAATCGTTTCATGTGGTTTGGCGGCGTGACCACCTTTGCCCTCAATCTCAATCTCAAACTTGTCTGAGGCGGCAAAAAACGGCCCCGGACGGATGGCAAAGCTGCCCGCAGGTTGGCCAGGCCAATTGTGCATGCCATACACTTCCTGAATGGCGAACCGCTCCATTAACCCGTCATCACACATCACCTTGGCCCCACCGCCGCCTTCTTCGGCGGGTTGGAAAATCACCACCACGGTTCCGTCAAAGTTACGAGTTTCCGCCAGATATTGCGTGGCCCCAAGCAGCATCGCGGTGTGCCCGTCATGGCCACAGGCATGCATCTGACCGGGGGTCTTTGAAGCATACTCCAGCCCCGTTGCCTCCTCAATTGGCAAAGCATCCATGTCAGCGCGCAATCCGATCACCTTGCCGGATGTATCCGAGCGTCCACGGATGACACCCACCACTCCGGTACGGCCCAGCCCGCTGACCACCTCGTCACAGCCAAACGCCTTCAGCTTGTCCTCGACCAGGGCCGACGTGCGAAACGTGTCAAACAGCAGCTCGGGATTTTCATGCATATCCCGGCGCCATGCGGTGATGTCATCAAGCAATTCGGCAAATCGGTTTTTGACGGGCATCGGGCAGTCCTTGCGGGTTGAATACCGGCGCAACCTGACGCAATCGGTTCAAACCGGCAAGCCCTGACTGCATCCCAATTCTACATCCCCGGCCCCATCACCAGCTTTGATCCATCGCCAAACCGGGCAAAGCGGAAACGGGTCATATCGTGACCCGCGTCCTGACCACACATCATGTCAGCCAGAATACGGCCAAAGGCAGGGCCGATACCAAAGCCATGCCCGCTCATGCCTGTGCCCACCCAAAGGCCCGGCCTATCGGGCACCTTGTCAACAATGGGCACCACATCGGGCAGCACGTCGATCATGCCGGCCCAGCTGGCCTGTGCACCGACCTTGCCCAACTGGGGAAACAGCTCCTGAAAATCGGCCAGCATCTTGGTCACGCTTTTGATATGTGGTGCGGGGTTTAGCACGCGGGTGGACTCAAACGGCGAGGCCCCGTCCAGCGCCCAGCGCCGCCGCTGCCCCCAGGCATCAGGAAAGCCCGCAGGCGACGCAGGCCAATAGGCCCGCCCAAACGGGCTGCGCATCATCGGCCCAAAGAATTTGCCCATGCCGCGCACGGCATCTGGCCCGATATAGACCTCGTGAAACCCCTCAGGAGCCAGTGTATAACCACCATCCTGGCGGCGCCGGAACGCCAGTATGTGATCGGCTGCCCCGCCGTTGTGGACGTTTTCAACGGGCACAGTGGCCAGAACCGTGTTCTTGACCGAAAGCTGGGGGATTTTCACCCCATGGCGTCGCAACAACAAGGATGACCATGCCCCACCGGCCACCAACACCTGATCAGCGCTCAGGCGGCCCTGTTCGGTGATCACCCCGCGAATGTGCCCGGCCGATATATCCAGGCCCCGCACGGCGCAATTCTCGATCAGCACCGCCCCCTGGCGTACGGCGGCGCGGGCCAAGCGTGGTACAGCAATCCATGGCTCGGCCCGGAAATCTGACGGCGTGTGCAACGCGCCCAGATAGCTGCGCGAGGCAGTGGGCATCAGATCAGCGGCCTCCGGTCCGCTCAGAATGCGGCTGTCAACGCCGTGCAGCTTGGCCAGTGACACGAACTCTTCGTACTCGGCCATGTCCTTGGCACTCTGGCCCAGATATGTCAGGCCGGATTGCTGCAATCCCAGATCTTCACCGGTATCGCGTTGCAGTTGTTGCCACAGACGATTGGCCTCAACCATGATGGGCAGTTCCGCCGCATCCCGCCCGGTTTGACGCACCCAGCCCCAATTGCGCGAGGATTGCTCAGCCGCGATCCGGCCTTTTTCCAGCACCACCACCGATGTGCCGCGTTGCGCCAGATAATAAGCCGTCATCACGCCGATTATGCCACCGCCAACGATGGCCACATCCGCGTGGTTGGGCAAAGCGGTGTCATGCTCTACTGGCGAGGCTTCAGTTATAGGGAATTCGGTCAATATCCGCACTCGCTTTTCAGCACAATGTGCCCCTCGCCCACCTCTTCGTATACGGATGGCTGCGCTATATATCCGACAGGATGAATGGGCGACGGGATCGGTTTGAAGTTCAGCTCAATTTCACGTTTGCGCTGCTTTGGATCCGCAATTGGCACCGCCTTTAGCAGGGCCTTGGTGTAGGGGTGGCGCGGGTCTTCAAAAACCGCCGCACGCGGGCCACGTTCCACGATCCGGCCAAGATACATCACCGCCACATCGTGACTAACACGTTCCACCACCGCCATATCATGGCTGATGAACAAGAACGACACGCCCAGATCAGCCTGCAATTCCAGCATCAGGTTCAGCACTTGCGCCTGTACCGAAACATCCAAAGCACTGACCGCCTCATCCGCGACAATCAGCTTGGGGTTCAGGGCCAGCGCGCGCGCGATGGCAACCCGTTGGCGTTGCCCACCTGACAATTCATGTGGATAGCGGCGCAGGAAGGATCGCGGCAATTCAACCTGCTCAAACAACGCCGCCACGCGCTCGTCCAATTCCGCCTTGGAAATTTTGGTGAAATTGCGCAGCGGCTCGCCCACTTGCGCCGCCAGTGGCATCTGTGGGTTCAGGCTGGCGAAGGGATCCTGAAACACCATCTGCATATCTTTGCGCGCGCGGCGCAAATCTGCGCGCGACAGGGCCAGAATATCCGTCCCATCCAGATGCACCTGTCCGGACCACGGCTCGCTCAGCCGCAATATGGAGCGCCCTGCGGTGGATTTACCGCAGCCACTTTCCCCTACCAATGACAGGGTGCGGCCCTTGTTGAGCGTGAACGAAATATCCTCAACTGCGTGCACATTGGCGATGGTCCGGCGAAACACCCCGCCCCTGAGCGCAAAGCGAGTGGTCAGGTTTTGCACCTTGAGCAAAGGGGCATCACTGCCGGGGATTGGCGTGCTCGCCTTGGCATCATCCCCCACCAGCCGCATCCGGGTGGGGAGGGTCGTGCCGCGCATCTCGCCCAGCTTGGGCACAGCCGCCAACAGAGCTTTGGTATACGCATGTTGCGGCGCTTCAAATATCTGCGCCACCGGCCCTTCCTCTACCTTGTGACCCTGGGACATCACCACCACACGATCAGCCATTTGCGCAACCACTGCCATGTCATGCGTGATAAAGACCACGGCCGTGCCCATCTCGCGCTTCAGCCGGTCAATCAACGCCAGAATTTCGGCCTGAATGGTCACATCCAGCGCCGTCGTAGGCTCGTCCGCGATCAGCAGGCGCGGGCCACAGGCCAGGGCCATAGCGATCATCACGCGCTGGCGCATTCCACCCGACAACTCATGTGGGTATTGGTCCAACATTCGGGCGGCCTCGGGGATGCGAACCTCATGCAACAGTTCAAGCGCACGGGCGCGGGCCGCGCGTTTGCTCAGGCCCTTGTGCACCCGCACCCCTTCAGACAACTGGCGCCCAATGGTGAACACAGGATTCAACGCCGTCATCGGCTCCTGAAAGATCATCCCGATCTCATTGCCGCGAATAGACCGCATCAGGGCCTGATCGGCCGTGGCCAGATCAACCTCGCCTTGTGCCCCGCGATCAAACAAAATCCGGCCATTGGTGATCTCACCGCCACCAAATTCTACCAGCCGCATCAGCGACAGGGACGATACCGATTTTCCCGAACCAGATTCGCCCACGATGCACAAAGTCTCGCCGGGGTTGATTGCGAATGAAACGTCCTCAACCCCCGGCACGTCCCCGTCACGCGTGGCAAAATGCACAGCCAAATTTTCTACGCGGGCAATCGGAGTGTCGAACATCTAAGGCCTAACATCTAAAGGGCGTTGTAAAGCAGGCTTTGCAGGCCCGAAAATACGTTTTGTGGTGCATTATCATTTAGGCACATTCCCCCACATTAGGCCATACGAACCCACGCCGCCCTTGCCAAATAAGGCCAAAAGGACTGTTATATCTCAAACATAGGCGCTGCGATGTCCCGAGATATGTGACTTTTTTTGTCCAGGGCGTGGTTTGGTAATGACAAACGGTGCCACCCGTAGACCCCGAACGAGCAAACATCGCAGACGAGTATCTGCCCCAAATGGTAGAGTGATATGACATTGAAATTTAGCCTGTTTAGCGCGGCGGTTGTATCTGTATTGGCGCCTATGGCCTGGGCCGAACGCGGCACAGACGGGCAGGTCAATATTATCTATTGGCAAGCGCCCTCCCTGCTAAATCCCTATCTGTCCGGCGGCATCAAAGAACAAGAGGCCGCAAGCCTGATACTGGAGCCACTGGCGCGGTACAATGAAACCGGCACGATGGTGCCCTGGTTGGTTGATACCTTGCCCACAGTTGAAAACGGTGGCGTGTCTGGCGATCTGACCTCAATCACCTGGCAGCTTTCCGAGGGGCTTATGTGGTCCGATGGAAGCCCACTTACCTCGGCGGATGTGAAGTTTACCTGGGAATATTGCACAGCCGAAGGTGGTGGCTGCGCGCAGATCGAAAAATACGGCGGCGTGGCTTCGGTGGAGACACCCGATGCCCGCACGGTTGTGGTCAATTTTGACGGTCCCAAGCCCTTTCCATACACCGCCTTTGTGGGTGCTCAGGCCCCGATCATCCAGGCCGCACAATTTGCTGATTGCCTTGGCCCAAAAGCGCCCGAATGCACCGATGCCAACTTTAGGCCGATCGGAACAGGGCCTTTTGTTGTGACGGATTTTCGCCCCAATGACGTGATTCAATATGAGGCAAATCCGTACTACCGCGATCCCGCCAAACCGGCCTTTGCCAAGGTTCTGTTCAAAGGCGGCGGCAAGGCAGATGATGCAGGCCGGGCGGTGCTGGAAACCGGTGAATTTGATTATGCCTGGAATTTGCAACTGGCCCCCGAAGTGATCGCCAGCATGCAAGCGGCCGGCCATGGAAAGACCGTCTTGGGCTTTGGTACATTGGTTGAGCGGATCATGATCAACCTGTCCGATCCTTCTGCCGAATTGGGTGAAGAACGCGCCACACGCGCCCATCCACACCCTGTTTTGTCGCACAAGGCCGTGCGTCAGGCGCTATCCATGGCGATTGATCGCGCATCACTGGTGGACATCGGGTATGGGGCTGCTGGCCGGATGACCTGCAACGTATTACCTGCTCCGCCAGAGTATGCGTCCTCAGCCAATGATGCCTGCATGACCCGCGATGTGGCCGGGGCCAATGCCCTGCTGGAGCAAGCCGGCTGGATCAAAGGCGCCGATGGCATCCGTGCCAAAGATGGCATGCGCCTAAGTTTGCTGTTTCAAAGCTCAACCAACGCCGTGCGTCAGGACTTTCAAGCGATTATCAAGCAATGGTGGAGCGAAATCGGAGTTGAAACCGAGCTGCGCAACATCAGTGCAAATGTGTTTTTTGGCAGTGATCCGGGCAGCCCTGACACCTTTCAGAAATTCTTTGCCGATGTCGAAATGTACGCCAACAACTTTGATGGCACCGACCCCGAGGCCTATATGGCCGGATGGTCTTGTGCCCAGATCCCCGCCCCCGAAAACCAGTGGCAAGGCAACAACATGCCGCGCTTTTGTTCTGAAGACTACGACGCGCTGGTGGCTGAAATGCAGCAAACCAGCGATTTGGGCAAACGGGCTGAACTGGCCAAAGCGATGAACGATATGCTGATGCAGGAATTTGTCATTCTGCCGCTGGTGGATCGTGGCCGGGTTTCGGCGCATGCCAATTCTCTGGGGGGTGTGATCCTGAACACCTGGGACAGTGAGCTGTGGAACATCGCCGACTGGCACAGAAACAAAAGCAACTAGAGGCCATCAATTGCGGTGCCAGATTGCCATGGCGCCCCGCATGGCGCCCTGCCCGGCCCGGCTTGTGTTGGGCTTTGCCAAACTGAGCTGCGTAACCTAGTCTGGGGGCACGACACCCTCAGGCCCCAGAAAGCACGCAAGAATGCTCACCTACACGATCCGGCGTCTGCTCCTGGCCATTCCCACCCTACTGTTTATCGCGCTTGTGATCTTTCTTCTGCTTGAACTGGCCCCCGGTGATCCGATGGCGCAGGTCCCGCTGACCGTCCCCTCTGAGGTCAAAGAACAGATGCGCGACGCCTTGGGCCTGGGCGAGCCGACGCACATCCGTTTTGGCAAATGGATGTGGCAGTTCTTTGTGATAGAGCCGATGGTCTGGTCTGACGCCACCTTTGGCACTGATTACGCCACGGGCAAACAGCGCGTTATCAGTTGGCAGACCCGCTCGGCGGTTATGGATATTGTGGTCCAGCGCCTGCCCCAAACCCTGTGGGTGGTGGCCTTGTCCTATGTGGTGGGCATCCTGATTGCCCTGCCTATCGGCATCTATTCTGCTTATCGGCAATATTCCGTCTTTGATCAGGTCGGCACCTTTGTCACCATGGTGGGCTATTCCGTGCCGCCGTTCTTTTCGGGCGTGTTGGTGATCGTGATCTTCTCGGTCCACTTGGGATGGTTGCCATCTATCTATGACACCACTCACCGGGTGGTGGACTGGGACAGCTTTGTGATCCAGCTGCGGCAGATGGTGATGCCAGTGATGGTGCTGGCCTTGCAAACCACAGCGCAGATCAGCCGCTTTATGCGGGCCTCAATGCTCGATAACCTGAACCAGGATTATGTGCGCACCGCTCGCGCCAAGGGGCTGCGTGAAAGCACCGTAGTCATGGTGCATGTGCTGCGCAATTCAATGATCCCCGTGGTGAGCGTGATCGCCCTTGGTGTGCCACAAATCTTTGGCGGCGCAATCATCACCGAACAGATATTCAAGGTGAACGGGCTGGGCCAACTGCTGATCACTGCTATTCAGGCCAATGATGTGCCAATGGTGCAAACGGTCACCTTCATGCTCGCCATTTTGATTGTAACCTTCAACATTATCGCCGATCTGCTTTACGGCGTTCTTGATCCAAGGATCCGCTATGAGTGATCCACTCTTCAAGGCCGCGCCGCGCAGTCAATGGCGCGATGTCTGGGATCAGCTGAAACGCCACCGAGGCGCCATGGCCGGGGCGGCTGTGTTCATTTTCATCCTTGGGCTTGTATTTCTTGGCCCATCGCTGTGGTCCATAGACCCCGCCTATATCGACATTCGCGCGCGCAATCAGGGGCCATCTCTGACCCACCCCTTTGGCACGGATCAACTGGGCCGGGATACGCTGGCGCGGATGATGGCGGGGGGGCAAACCTCAATTGCAGTGGGGCTGAGTGCGATGCTGCTCTCGCTGGGGCTGGGCAGCTTCATTGGTGTGATTGCCGGGTATTTCCGCCGCCTTGACGGCCCCCTTATGCGGCTGACTGATTTGTTCTTGTCCCTGCCCCTGCTGCCTTTGTTGCTGGTCATGGTGATGTTGTTCCGCGAAGCGCTCAGCCAGCGTTTTGGCCCAGAAACAGGGATCTTCATTCTGATCGTCTGTGCCATTGGGCTCACCAGCTGGATGCCCACCGCACGCATTGTGCGCTCAGATGTGCTGGCCTTGAAAGAGCGCGAGTTTATCCTCGCCGCCCGCTCTGTTGGCACGACGAACACGGCGATGATCACACGCCACATCCTGCCCAATGTGATGTCACCCATTGTGGTCTCGGCCGCGCTTGGCATCGCCAATGCGATCATCACAGAAAGCGCTCTCAGCTTCCTGGGTCTTGGGTTTCCACCCGATTTCCCCACTTGGGGTCGGCTGCTGAATGACGCGACGGTCTATGTGCAAGACTATCCTGAGCGGGTGTTCTGGCCGGGTTTGGCGATCTCGCTCACGGTGTTAAGCATCAACTATCTGGGCGATGGCCTGCGTGATGCACTTGATCCGCGCATTCGTGGCAGATAACGCGCGCGCCTGCTTGTCATGCAAACAGGGGATAAGGCACAGCAATCTCCGTGCCTGCATTGTGCGAAAAAGAACCCCCTTCAATTCATCGCATCAGGTTCGGACCGATTGTCAGCCCATAGCCCCTCGGACAGAACAAACCACCTGCCCTCCGGCGGGTTCAAAGAATTATTTCCCAAACAGGGCAACATATTCACGAAGCAGCATGGTTGATCGCACCCAGAAAATACCCCAACTGGGATAAAATTCTGCCTGACCGGAGCTGACCCCATGTTTGAAACCTTTGAATTTGAGACCCTCACCGCACCACAAGCGGCCGTGTTCTTTGGCCTTGGGCTGGGTGTGCTCTTTGGCATTCTGGCACAGATCACCCGGTTTTGCCTGCGCCGCGCACTGGTGGGCGATGATCGCCGGGCCGCTGCCGGGGTCTGGCTGACGGCCCTCGCCGTGGCTGTTGTGGGCACGCAAACGGCCGTGTCTGTGGGCTGGATCAGCTTTGCAGATCATCGCTTTTTAGGGGCTGAACTGCCGGTGCTGGCCATTGTGCTGGGCGGGCTGCTTTTTGGCGCAGGCATGGTGCTGACGCGCGGATGCGTGTCACGCCTGACAGTGCTGAGTGGTGCAGGCAACCTGCGCGCACTCAGTGTTCTGATCGTCTTTGCCTTTGTCGCGCATGCCACTCTCAAAGGTGTGCTGGCGCCAATTCGCACCGGATTGGGATCATTCACCGTTCCACTTGAGAGCGCCGCACTTCCAGGTGCCCCAATGATCTGGGCCGGCCTTCTTGCCATTGGGGCACTGTTTGTCGCAATCCGCTCGGGCAACCGCCCCGGTCTTTTGGGGCTCGCAGCATTGCTGGGCGCGCTTGTCCCGCTGGGCTGGGTTGGAACCGGGTTTGTCCTCTATGACGATTTCGACCCGATTGTGATGGAAAGCCTGTCTTTCACCGCGCCCTTCTCGGAAACGCTGTTTTATACGATCGCCTCCACCTCCATCAGCCCCGGCTTTGGCGTGGGGCTGATTGGCGGCACATTGGCGGGCGCGTTGGCCGCGGCCCTGCTGCGGGGCCAGTTCGTATGGCAAAGCTTCACCTCGCCGCGCGAAACCGGCCGCTATCTGGCGGGCGCCACTATGATGGGCTTGGGCGGCGTGCTGGCAGGCGGGTGCACTGTGGGTGCCGGGCTATCGGGTATCCCAACTTTGTCTGTGGCCGCCTTGCTGGCGTTGGCTGCCATGGCCGGTGGCGCGTTAATCACCCACCGCTTGCTCAAGGGTGGGGCGCATCTAAATGCCCATTCCGTTCCCGCCGAGTAATCCCCAGAACCAGCCCTTGCGCTGACGCCCAGCATGAGTAAGATGCCCCGCGCATCAGCGATGGGACAGTTTCAAGATGACACGGTATGAATACAAGGTTTGCCCGGCCCCCTCAAAAGGGCGCAAAGCAGCAGGCGTAAAAGGGCCCGAAGCGCGCTTTGCCCATAGCCTGGAACTGCTGATGAACAACATGGGCGCAGATGGTTGGGAATATCAACGCTCTGACATCTTGCCCAGCGAAGAACGCCAGGGGTTGGCGTC
>Ga0209121_10000261_pt1 | contig 56588 bp, 47 predicted proteins | sample Cruoilmetagenom3_FD_187292 | JGI IMG/M metagenome (GOLD analysis project Ga0209121, IMG submission 187292) | Oil polluted marine microbial communities from Coal Oil Point, Santa Barbara, California, USA - Sample 3 (SPAdes) (version 2) | ecosystem: Environmental > Aquatic > Marine > Oil seeps ... | reverse complement strand
TAAAGATATCGCCGCACAAGATGTACATAATTTAATGTACGCAAATGATGGTGTAGGAACCTTTTTGACCTCTCAACAGGCTCTAGAATTAGGTCTAATCGATGAAGCTGTCTAACCTCGGAGAGGGTGGGATTCGAACCCACGGTTGGAAAATACATCCAACAGTACATTTCGAGTGTACCCTATTCGACCGCTCTAGCACCTCTCCAAAGATAATTATACTATCTTTTTATTTATTAACTAAATGGAAATCTAAATATCTTCAAAAGGGATATATTGACCATAGGTCAATACATCTATCCTACCCTGCTTTCTTACATCCTTATACAATACCTTCTCTTGGAGTAATATAAAGATCGCATCCTTATCCACCTTCTCTAGAAGCAATATCAGGGCCTTAGGATATCTCAATTTAGTTTCTAAAATTAAGAAATATTGACCATTCTTAATAGAAAACCAAAAATTATCAAGCATAAACCACTCATATAGCTTACCTGCAGTATCTACTCCTCTGGCTGTAATTTTATGCTTAATCTTCTTTGGCTTGTTAGTACCAGCTGTATATATGAAAAAAAGTAGAGATATCATAGCAGCCATTAGGTAATAATTCTCTAATATTGCAAGATAGAGTATAAAGACTAAGGAGAGGGCTAGTATAATCCAAAATGTCTTTCCTTCGAATTTAAAGAGGTATCTCTCTGGAGCCCTCCATTCAAAAAGCTTGATATTTTGAATAACCTTTTTAGCAGGAATATCGCTCTCCTCTAAAACCAATTCCTTCTCTGCAACCTTTTTTCTCTTTACAACTTTCTGTTTACTCTTTGCTTCCTCTTTTAACTTCTGAATCTTCTCTTCCTTCTCTCTTAATTCCATCTCTCCTGATATTATTTCCATAATATCTTTGAACTCACCTCCCACCTTCTTTTTTACTGTTTTCTTTTTTGTCTTAGCCATGTACTTCTATCATATAATAAAGGAGGCAATAATGGCAACAAATAGTATCCCTATACCCCAGTAGATACTAAGTATATGAAAGAAGTTGAGAAGAATAGCTAGAAGCAATCCGAATGTAAAAAGTATACTCCATTTAATACACACTATCTTTAGTTCCCTACTATCTTCTTTCTTAAAAACAAATTTAAGAGAAAGATAAAGTATTAAAGCTACTAGAGAAAAGGTTGAAGATGAGAAAAGTGAAAAGAATGTTAATATATTTATCCAATTGTATGAATTACTACCTGAAAGGGGTGAAAATTCAGCAAGAAGTATTAAATATAACAAAAGTATTACAGAGAACAAGAATATTAAAGTTATTAAAGAAAGGAATTTAAGATTTTTTTTGCTATAAGTTTTCTCTTCCACTTTTTAAAGTAATATCCTCTAGAATTAATTTAAATATATCTATATATGAATATCTTAATTATAGAGAAATCTAAGACCATTGCCCATATATTAAAAAATACCTTAGTAGCATACGGTTACAATATTACTCAAGACAATGGAGATTTTAATACCCACTCATTACTTAAGAGAGATCTTTTTGAGGTTGTTATTTTAGATACAAATATAAAAGGGAAATTTAATACAAAAGAGATATTAGAAAAAATAAAAGGAAGAAAGAAGGTAAAAACTAAAATTTTAGGAATATGTAGTATAGGGACTTGGAAAGATAAGGTTAATTTCCTTAATATGGGCGGAGATGATGTAATCTCCTACCCCTTCCCAATGCAGGAGTTAATAGCAAGAATACAATCACTTCTAAGAAGACCAAATAGCTATGTAGATAATAGGATGTACTTAGGAGAAATACTTTTAGATACAAATAATAAAACGATATCTGTAAAAAACAAAGATGTATCCTTAAGAAAGAAGGAGTATCAACTATTCGAATATTTGGTTAGAAACAGGAATAGAACTGTAAGTAGGTGTGAACTCTTAGATCATGTTTGGGACTACAGAAGCTATACTGGCTCTAATACAATTGATGTGCATATTAAGAGACTAAGAGATAAACTCCCACAAAAAGGATTAATAGAAACTGTTCATGGTCAAGGCTATAGAGTTAAGCAACTTAAATCATCATCGGCATCACAAGGTGAACAAAATCGGAGTCATCCGCTATCTTAAATACTCCTGGTTTAACAGTTTCAGAGCACTCGAATATAATCTCTTCTGAATTAATATGATTTAGGACATCTGATAGAAGTCTTGAGCTAAATGCAATCTTAAGAGGGTCACCATCTATTTTACCTTCGAAAGTACTCTTGTTACTTCCTAAGTCAGTTTGAGTTGCAGATAGTGTAATCTTATTCACTTTTGGATCTATATCAAGAATTAGTTTATTTCCTAATACACTTCTAGCAATGATATTAGTAATCTTTAAAGAGTTAAGAAATTCACTACGAGATATTTTACAGATTGTTTTATATCCAGTAGGAATAATCTGACGATATTCAGGAAATTCTCCATCTATTAATCTAGATACAAGATCAACATCACCATATCTGAATAGAACTTGATTCCTATCTTCTACCAAGTATACTTCTACATCGTCTTCCTCCCCTATTTCACTAACAATATGAGATAGCTCCATTAAGGCTTTTACTGGTACCAATATGTTTTGATCTTTTTCTGCACTTGAATCTAAATTAATAATCTGTCTTGAGAGTCTCAAACCATCAGTACCTACAAAGGATATTGATTCACCTTTAACCTCGAGTAAAACACCCGTCAAAACAGGCTTAATATCGTCAGTTGCTGCAGCGAAAGCTACCCCGTTCACAGCCTTTACAATATCTCCCTTAGAAATCTTAAAGAGAGGTTTCTCTTTATCGACTGTAACAACAGATGGGAAATCTTCCGCAGGCATTGTGTTAAAGTTTGCAGAGCTATTTGATCCAGAGATATTGAAAACTTGACTATCTAGATTAGCATCAACAGCCTCCATTGGAATAGAATTAACAAATTCCGTCAACTCTTTTGCTGGGACTGTAGTTGTTCCCTCTGATTTGATATCTGACCCTATCCAAGTACTTATTCCTATTTCTAAATCAGTAGCTGTCATAATTAGCTTACCCTTATTAGTTTCAAACTTAACATTGTTAAGTATAGGTAAACCTGGCTTGTTACTAACTACCCTACTTATTATATTTAAGTATTTTGAAAAGGTATCTTGATTGCAAGAAAATTTCATTTTTATACTAAATAATATTATTTATTGGGCAGTTGTTTGTATATTTTACTTAATATTGTGTTACTTTGCTACTTTTTAATAATTTTTATATCTAGTCTTCATAGTAGTAGGGAGTATGGAGAAGTTGATAACTAGTTAAGAAATCGCTTTTTAATAATATTATCTAAGTTTTTTTCTTTGTTGATAATTTTGTTGATAAAAAGTAACAGACATATCTATCAAATCTTATTCTTATGATAAATTTCTAATTAATAGTTAAATTGTGTATAAAATTAATTAAAATGTGTATATATGTGTATTTATCTGATACCTTAAAAGCCTGTTAACAGGAGGAATTGTTGATATGATAAGCTTTTTAAGTGTGGAAGAAGATAGAGATTATCCATAGAGTATCCCTATCTTATCCACAACAAATTCCACAACTTAGTAAAAGATCTCTTTTTTACACTCCTCTATCCTTTCACCAAGGGAAACATCATCCTCCATTTTCTTTTCTATTGCACTGCAAGCATGTATTACAGTAGTATGATCTTTTCTTCCAACATGTTCAGCAACATCTAGTAGAGGCATTTCAAGTTCAGTTCTTAGTAGATACATAACTACCTGTCTTACAGTTGCAATATTTGCAGTTCTCTTTTTACTTTTTATCTGCTTTATTGGAATATTAAATGTATCGGATACTACCTTTAATACCTTTTCTGGAGTTGCTCTTTTTCTCTTACTCTCAAGATCTACCTGTAAAATCCTTGCCACTTCTTCATAGGAAGGCAACTCCCCTATCTTTGTTAATGTTATTACTTTATTCAAAGCACCTTCTATTTCTCTTACACTTGTTTTAATATTTTTTGCAATTAAATCTAGAAACATATTGGGGATATTCACTTTTTTCTCTTCAACAATCTGTTGAAGAATAGCCAACCTAGTTTCATAATCTGGGGGTTGAATATCTGATACCATACCACCCTCAAACCTAGTTCTTAATCTATCTGTAATCTTTTTTATCTCCCTAGGTGCTCTATCAGAAGCAAGAATTATCTGTTTATTAGCCTGATACAAAGTATTGAAGGTATGAAAGAGCTCCTCTTGGGTTTTTGGATAATCTTCCACAAACTGGATATCATCTATGATTAAGAGATCTACATCTCTGTACTTGTTTCTAAATTCCTCATTTTTCTTTGTTCTAATAGCTTCAATCATTTCATTAAGAAATTGCTCTATTGAAACATATACAACCTTTCTATTGGGATTTTTTTTCAATATTTCATTCCCAATAGCCTGCATTAAATGAGTTTTCCCTACTCCAGTGCTACCAAAATAGAAAACAGGGTTGTAAGATTTCATTTGGCTATCAATATCAGCGACAACAGATTGTGCAACTGCTTCAGCTAATCTATTATTTGGACCTACTACAAAGTTATCAAAGGTATACCTTGGATTTAAACGAGCCTTTTTAATACTCTCTTTATATTTCTCTTTTGCATCTTCCATCTCTGTAAAAAGATCAATAATAGGGTTCCCTTTTTTACCAACAAATTTATACCTCTGTTGAGGTTTTTCCTCTTTATTATTTTTGATGTGTATCTCTATCTGAAGATTTTGCCCGGTGGCTTTAGTTAAACAACTTTGTAAAAACTTATTGTAGTCTTTTAGAATTGTCTCTCTTTTGAATTCATTAGAACAGGAAAGAGTAGCTACCCCATTTTGTATTTTCTCGAGATATGTATCAGCAAACCACGACTCATATTCAACCTTATCTAAAACAAGTTTTAAATTTTCGGTTACAATTTTCCATATATCTTCGCTATCTAAATTACTTTCATTAGTTTGTTGTGAGCTGATATCTGGTTTTGGAATACTAATACTATTAGAGTATTTCTCTACATCAATTTTATCCATACTTAAAGAAGTACTAAATCATATTAAAATATCGTGGGCAGTGAACAGTCGATTGGGACTACTACATCTATTATATTGATTTACAAAAAAATGTGGATAACATTCCAAATGAATTGAACTCGATTGTGTTATTCCAATATTTATTTATAACCCATTGCTTCTCTATTTGTACTATATAGGTAGAGAACTAATCTTCCTATCCCACCTATTTAGATTAATATATTTGCCATAATCAAGGTTGTTAGGATATAATGAACCCGTTTTCAGATAATAGAAATAAATATGAAAAGAACATATCAACCTAAAAAATTAAAAAGAATAAGAAAATTTGGATTTAGAGCTAGAAGGAAGAAAAAAGGTGGAAAGAGAATTTTACAAGCTAGAAGAAGAAAAGGGAGACACTCCCTATCCGTTACGGAGGAGTTCAAAAAGAAAAGAAAAACCCCAAAATCTAAAGCTAGATAGTATATACTAAAGTATGCTTCCTCAACAAAAACGCCTAAATTCAAATGAAATTAAGAGAGTTTTAAATAAGGGTATTAAGTATAGAGGTAAATATGGAATGCTTGTGTCAGTAGAATCCAATGAAGACAATAAATTTGCTTTTGTAGTTAGCAAGAAAATAGGCAATGCTGTACAAAGACATAGAATGACGAGAATATTAAGAGAAATTGCTAAAGAATTAAAAGAAGAGAAGAGCATAAAGAGTGTATATGTAGGATTTAAGTACTGTAACGATTATGAGAAACTTAAAGAAGAATTTACTTCACAATTTAAAAAAGCCACTAAAAATATTTAAAAATTTTGAACTCTGGGCAATTAGAAGCTATCAAAAGATCTACTCTCTTGATCATGGATACCTAGGAAGGATTAAGCCGAATTTGAGAAATTGTAAATTTACACCCACATGCTCAGAGTATGGATATGAGGCTATAAAGAGATATGGAATCGTTAGAGGAAACTACTTAACAGTAAAGAGGATATTAAGTTGTAATCCTTGGAGTAAACCTGGAAGATATAATCCGGTTCCTGAAAAGTAGATTGCTTTAATGTATAATGCTTAAGATTTTACTTAGTTGAAAACTTAAATATGTTAGGAGAAATTTGGAGTACAATAGTTTCTAATCCCATACTTAATTTAATGATATTGATGTATCATTTTTTGGGAGATAATTTAGGATTGGCAATTCTAGGTATTGCTACTATTGTTCGATTATCATTAATTCCTTTGGTCAAGAGACAGACAAATATGACCAAAAAGATGGCAAGCCTTAAACCTGAACTTGATAAATTACAAAAGAAGTATGGAAATAATAAAAAGAAACTCGGAGAAGAACAGGTGAAACTGTATAGGAAGGTTGGATACAACCCCCTCGGTTGTATAGGGACATTCATTCCTCAGATAATTATACTTTCTGCATTAATAGGAGTAGTAAGGGCGGTAATTGGAAACGAACTTGAAGGATTGTATCCATGGGTTCAGAATTTAACAAGTATGAGTGATGGTATTTCAATACAAACACGCTTTCTTATTTGGGATTTAACTAAATCATACAAGGATATATCTTCGGAGTTTGGAAGAATATCCTCTGAGGCAATTCCATATATAGGATTGTCAATTCTTGTAGGAGTTACCCAGTTTTTTGCAAGTACCTTTACACAAAAGATACAGGGATTATCAAAACCAGATAAAGGTAAAAAGAAAAAGAACAAAAAGAAAGAAGAAGATCCAACCGAGCAAATGCAAAAGAGTATGCAGAAATCTACTAAATTCTTCCTACCTCTAATGACAGCCTACATATCAATTACCTACCCAGCGGCACTCGGATGGTATTGGTTTGTACAATCTTTCCTATTAGTTATTCAATACTTCCTATTAGATTTTGACAAAACAAAAGCAGGTGTTCAGAATATGTGGGATGTTCTCACAAAGAAAAAAAAGAAGGAATAATTTAAAAAAATATTTCAATGGAGAAAATAGTTCAAAAAGAATTAGATACACTAGTTAGTTTGCTAGATGTAGAGAGTATCTACAACCTTAAGGTAGATGAAACAGACGGTACCTCTTACATTAAGATCTCCTTTGAAGGAGAGAATTTAGGATACTTAATAGGGAATCATGGCAAACACTTAGATTCTCTGCAGTATATTTTTAGCTTAATGTTAAGAAACAGACTTGGAGAAGAAACAGATTTTAGAGTAATTATGGATGTTGGTGGATATAAAGAGGAGAGGAATAGAAAAATTGAGGGTATAGCTATACAAAAGGCAGATGATGCTCGGATATTGGGAGAAGAGATTGAGTTAAATCCTATGAGCCCTGCAGACAGACGAGTAGTCCATATGGCCCTACAGACATTTGATGATATCAGAACAGAGAGTACTGGAGAGGGTAGAGAAAGAAGAGTGAAAATAATTCCTGTAGAAGATAATTCAGTTCCCAAGATCAAGGATAAAGGAGAAGAGGTGGAGGAGTAAACAGGATAAGGTTTGTGAACTTCTAGCCCCTCCCACAGTTACAGTGAATAGTATGTTTATACATATTACTTTTTCTGTAAAGAAATTTTGCTAAAGATTATAGTTGCCAACAGAGCACTCCAGGCTGCGTATTCCGGATATGCAGCAGTTTTAAACTTTGTGAGTAGAAATATTGCTAAGGAAGTGACATTTAGAGAAAGGAAAACAACAAAGACTTTCTTAAAAGAACTTCTATTTAACTTTCTTAAAATCAGTAGTCTTGTTACAGGGTAGAGAAGGATAAAGGATAGTGCGAATAACCAATGGAAGACTCTTGAGACAGACCATCCTATACTTCCTGTTAATGGAAAGAGACCAATACCTAGTAGCGTAAAAGCAAGAAGGGCATGATAGTTATACAGTAGTTTATCTATTTTTTTGTATATTGGATTAGTAATAGCATCTAAACCACATAGTAAACCAGTAATTATTGCAGATACATTAAAATACGTACTGATGTTATAGAGTGTAGAATAATCACTTATGGCATATCCTTCTCTGAGATCCAGAAACTCATATATTCCTATTGGAAATTCTCCTAAGAGGTATAGAGTAGAAAGGGTAAAATACAGTATTCCAATAATGTCTAACATATTTAAAAGAATAGCATACAGGGTTGAGTAAGTATAGAAAGAATCTGGCGGAGAGAGTGGGATTCGAACCCACGGTACGATTTCTCATACGCACGCTCTCCAAGCGTGTCCTTTCGACCGCTCAGGCATCTCTCCATGGCGTACCCGGCCGGAATCGAACCGACAACCTACTGCTTAGAAGGCAATTGCTCTATCCAATTGAGCTACGGGTACTGGACACATGGTATTTTATCAATAAATGTAGGTAATTTAAAGATTACTCATCTTTTTCATAATCCTCTACCTCTACGAGGATTCTACCCTCTCTTGTTGGGAACCTCTTTAGGAAGGACGGATAATTCATAGGTTGAAATACTACACTAGAAACTCTTTCTGAATAATTAAGACTGTTAATATATCCCTTTCCCTCTTCCCATTCCATACCCTTTAATTTGTTCTGTATCTCTGTTTTATTAACATCAGGTTTTACTAAAGCTTTTGCAATTATCTTAACTTTTACTATATCTCCCTCTATATCCTCTATAGAGATATCTGTTTCTATTTCTTCGCCCAACTCTAATTCTAAGTCCTCTTCACTCTCAAAGAGATTATCCTCTTCAGCTTTCTCCCTTAAAAATACAGCAAGACCTTCCATTAACCCATCTGTTGAGTAATAGAGAGCCTCTCCCTTTATAGAAAGATTTAGATTAACAGTTGTAGCTTCTTGTCCCACATTGACATCTGTCTTTATGCTTGCTTTATCAACTTCACTCTTAATACTATCCTCTATTATTTCCCAGCCTTGGGCCAAGGCTCTTAATTCTGATTTTACCTCCTCAATAGCTGTTGTACTAAGTTGTTCTACAGCATTATCGACATCTGTTTGAGAGAGAACAGTATACTCTTCCTTTGAACCACCGGTGAAGTCTGAATCACTCGTACCCCAAATTTTTTCTTCATCACTATATCCAGCAATCGAGAAGTACTTACCACTAGGGATATTATATTCTTCACCAATATCAGCAGCAATTACTCCTATCTCAGTTTCACTACCAAAGCATTCAGTGATAGTAACTCCATTAACTAATTTAAAATTATATCCCGCCTGAGTAACAATCTGTCCAGCCTCTAGATTGATCTGAATGTTTTCTTCCCCAGATTCTGTACAATCATCAACGTAATCATAGTATATTGTAATAGTCCCCGTGGCCTTCTCTCCTTTAAATGCAGCACCAGTTGCATTAATATCATCTGAAAGACTCTGTGTAGCACTCTCTTTTTTAACAGGGATTAAGGAATTTTCAAAGTCAACCTCTTTAATATCTTCATCTCCTGTTAATACTTTTTCAATTTCAACACTCTTTGCTTCAACAAAAATAACGATCTTTACAAGGGGAACAAAGGTATTGTAAAGATACCCACCTACTCCTGCAAGTATCAATAGAGAAAAGAATCCAATTAGAGACACTCTTATAGCTTTTTTCTTGTTTAAACCTTTTAATTTTGCAAAAGGATTAAACTTAGAACCTTTCATTTTTTTAAGTTTAGGACTTTCTCCCTTCTTTAAGCCTTTTGCTAACCTCGTTGAGAGATCCTCGTTGGTCCCCTTCCCAGGGATATTTACCTTTTTGGGGAAATCTTGATCTATGGAAACGAAGGATGAAGAGGATTTAAGACCTCTCCTATCTACATAACCATTCTCTTTTTTCTCTTCTTCTTTCTTCTCTTCTGTCTTGATAATCTTTTCTTCAAAACTTTTCTTTTCAGTTTTCTCTTCTTTAACCTTTTTAAAAATCTCTTTCTTTCTCTTTTTTTGTTTCTTTTCTTCCAGTCTCATCCCTAGAGCTTCTTCCCAGTCGGACTCTACTGGGCTAGAAGGAGTCTCAATTGTTTTAATATTAGAGATCTTTGCATTTCTTACACCTGTAGGATTTTGTATTATTTGTGCAATTAAAAGCTTGTTTTCTCTTTCAGCGCTTTCCTCTAAGACTCTCAGATTAATGGGACTTATAAGGAGATCTGTTTGTTCCGTAAAGGTAAGAATTATTCTCTCAGCCTTACTCTTGTGTATTTCTCTCACTACATCTGTTAATTCGCTATCTTCATTTACTATGATTTTTGATGTTACTGCCTTCTTTTCCATCTTTAGACATTCCAATTTATATTTTTCTTAACTCTATCCATCTCCATATCGTACAAGAATTTGGCCAAGGATGCTGGAGTAATGTCGTAAATATTTTCTAAATCTCCACTGTTATCAACAACAGAGCCTAGTAGATTTGGAGTAAACATATCAATTTTAGGAACCATGGGGATTGGGAGATATTTTTTCCAAGGAAATTCCATTAAGGATTGTTTGATATCTGGCAAGAGGCTTCCTCCCCCACAGAGATATATTTGAGTAGGAAGAGTTCCGACATCCTCACAACTTTCTAGGGCTACTTTCAATGTTCGCATCCATAGACCAGCTGTTGAGTACATTGTCTTTTGCACCTGTCTTAGAACTTCTTTGGGAAGATCTTTTGTTGAGTACTTTATTTTTCTTTGTTCAGCGTGTCTAAAGTCTGAATCTGTTAATTTTGCTAATTCTTTAGTAAACGCTCTCCCTCCAAAAGCAAACATCTGGGTTTCAGCAACATTCCCATGTTTTACTACTGCAACATCTGTTGTTCCACCCCCGACATCGATAAATATCGCGGAAAAATCGGGGTGATCTCCTCCCGCATGTGCCCTAGCTACAGCAAAGGGTTGAGATACAATACCCAGAACGTCAAAATTAAGAGAAGAGGCAACTTTCCGAAGAGCTTCTATATATGTTTTAGGTGCAAAAGAGGCATAGAAATTTAATTTTACATCTCTACCTTTATACCCTACTAGGGTATTTACAGGCATACCTCCAATTTCTAATCCTGTAGGAGTTATATGTAATATCTCAATATCCTCATTCTTTAAACCCGTCCTCAGACTTAAGTCTTCTTTTCCCCCATCTGCTATTTGAGTTTTTACTTTCTCTAGTATCTTGTCCTGCTCTTTTTGAGGAACCTCCTTTTCGAAGTTCTCTTCTCTTTCATAATTTACGACTATTGAAACTCCCTGAATATATTCCCCAGCAACACCCATTATTACATTCTTAGGATACTCTTCTGGTTTTAGATTACTTACTAATTCGTTAATGGAAAGCTTGCAGTTTTCTAACACAGTATCTAGATTTTTAATAATGCCACTCTTCATAGCATGCTTCTGTTGTTCTATTCTAGAAATCCGATTTACAGAAACACCGTAAGAGCCCATCGTAAAGAGGACGCTCTTTACCGTCTCTGTTCCTATATCCAAAGCTACTATGGGTGTTATTCCATCCAAAAGTTTTTTTCTTTTTGGTTTTGCGAATGGCAGTTTTATCATATCGAAAAATTATACCATTAAATCTATATAACTATACAGTCACTATTAAAATAATGGGTTCTCTTTCTGTTTTTTTGTATATATATTTGCTGATACTCTTCTCCATTGATTTCTTAAGGTTGTCGTAATCATACTTCTTTCTTTTTTGGGATCTTTGTACCCAATCTCTATGAACATCAAAAATGATACTCTCAATTTTCTTTAGTAATTCTTGAGATTTTTTCATATATATGAAGCCTCGAGAAACGAATTGAGGCTTACCCATTAATCTATGAGTACTAGAGCTAAGGTTCAGGACAACAGCAAATATTCCATACTCTGATAGCTGTTGCCTATCTTTAAGTACTATCTCTCCAGTATCTCCTACTCCTAAACCATCTATTAATATTGGTTTAGATTCGACCTTTCTCCCCTGTTTCCAATTCTGACCATTGTACATCCATGTAGAGCCATCATCTGTCAAAAAGACATTATCTTTTCTCATTCCCCAAGAAATATAGTTCTTCTTGTTAAAGTATCTAAAAGTTAATGGGCCATGAATGGGCATTACAGCCTTAGGTTTTACTAAATCAAACATAATCTTCATATCTTCTTGATTACCATGGCCTGTGGAGTGGATTCTTGTTTCCATAGTGTCCTTTATGAGATCTGCACCTAGAGCTATTAATCTGTCTGTCATCTGTTCAATCTTTGAGATATTTCCAGGGATCTCAGAAGAGGACATAATAACAAGGTCTCCACTTTTAATCTTTATGTATTTATGTTCATTTAGGGAGATTCTATTAAGAGCCGCAAATCTCTCTCCTTGACTACCAGTACAAAGCATCATGAGTTGATTATCTTTATATTTTCTAATGTCTTTCTCTTCTATCATCAACCCGTTGGGTATCTTTATATATCCCTGTTTTGTTGCGATAGAGATGCTCTGTTTTAAACTTCTTCCGGATATCACTACTTTTTTGTTTGTTCTTTTTGCTATTTCAAAAAGAGAGTACAATCTTGTAAGAAGGGAAGAGAATGCAGCTATTATTACTCTTCCATTTCCACTTTTAATAACTTTCTCTAAATTCTTAAATACTTCTGTCTCTGAGAGAGCTTTGCCTGTTTCTGTTGCATTGGTGCTCTCCATCAAAGCTAGATCAACCCTACCTCTCAAGGATTTCAGTTTTTCATAATCTGCCTCTAATTCACTTGTAGGTTCTAAGTCTATTTTGTAGTCACCAGAAAAGAAGAGATTTCCTTTAGGGGTTTCGACAAAAATTGAGAATGCATCAGGTATACTATGTGTTATCCCGATAAAGGAGGCCTTAAAGTTATTACCAATCTTTATTGTTGTATGCCTATTAACACCATATATTTTTGTTTTACTTTTTAAATGATGTTCATCTAGTCTCTCTTCTATTAGTGCTTTTGCAAAAGAGCCTGCGTATATTGGAGGGAATCCTAATTCAGGAAGCAGCCATCTTAGTGCGCCAGTATGATCAAGGTGCCCATGCGTTATTAATATAGCTTTAACCTTTTTCTTGTTCCTCTTGAGATATTTCATATTAGGGAGTAAGTAATCTATTCCCAACATTTCTTGTGCGGGAAAGGCGTATCCAGCATCAACAATAACTATCTCATCTCCGTACTCAACGAAGTTGCAATTTCTTCCTATCTCTCTTGTCCCCGAAAGGGTACATAATTTAAGATTGTTTTTACTATAGTATTTTTTTGTGTTTCTTGTCATAGGTTGATTATATCACATACTCTTTTACCTATAGAGCTAAAATGATATAATTTAACACCGTTATTACAAAGTTAGTCACTTTGGAGGTATTAGGAAGAAATCTTTAAGAGAGTAGAACCTAACAGAATCCAAACTGGAAAAAGGAGAGACCATGAAGGTGGTCGCTGAGCCTGGTGCAGTAATGCATTAGGGAAGTAAGGTGGTATCGCGTATTCGCCCTTGCATTAGAGTGTATATGATATATACATTCTGGTGTGAGGGCGTTTTTAAAATATAATTGTAAGAAGAATGAAGAAAGACTTGCCAAAGGCATATGATGCAGAAAAAATGGAGGAGAAAATCCAAAAGATTTGGGAAGATTCAAAACTTTCTAAACCAGAGAAGATGGAGAAGTTGCTAAAAGAGAAAGGAGAGGAAGTTAAAGAACCTTTTACTATAACATTACCTCCTCCCAATGCTAATGCGGATTTGCATATTGGACATATGTGTGGCTACTCTTTTCAAGATGCAATGGGTCGTTTTAGGAGAATGACAGGACACCCAACCCTTCTTCTTCCAGGAAAAGATCATGCTGGAATCCAAACAGAGACCTCATTTACAAAGATATTAAGGCAGAAAAGTATTGATAAATGGGAACTGGGTAGAGAGGAGTTTTATGAGATGTGTTATGAATTTAGTCTAAAAAACGCAGAGAATGCTAGACAACAAGAAAAGAATATTGGACTTTCCGCGGATTACTCTAGAGAGTATTTCACTCTTAATCCGAAATTAACAGAGATAGTGTATGAAACTTTCTATAAAATGTATGAGGAAGGGTTAATATACAGAGATAAAAGGATTATTAATTACTGCCCTGACTGTAAGACAGCATTGGCAGACATTGATACCGAGCATGAAGAGAGAAGAGGAATATTCGCATATATTGTATATCCATTTGTTGAAAAAAAGGACCAAGAACGAGCCATGGAGAAATTTGGTACCAAGGGTCTTACAGTTGCGACCAGTAGACCTGAAACTATGCTCGGAGATACCGCTGTAGCAATAAACCCTGAAGATGAGAGGTATTCAGAGTTTGTTGGTAAAAAAATACTACTCCCAATTGCTGATAGGGAGATACCGATAATAGCCGACGCTGATGTTGATATGGAGATCGGGACCGGTGCAGTAAAAGTAACTCCTGCTCATTCTCCTGTAGACTTTGAAATAGGTAAAAAGCATGATTTAGATGTTGTAAATGTAATTAATGAAGAAGCAGAAATGGAGGGAGATATCCCTGAAAGATTTATTGGTATGAATACGGTTGAATGTTCGAAGGCTTTATGTAGTGAATTAGATGATATGGAACTATTAACAGATATACAGAATATTAAACATGAAGTGGCAGTCTGTGAGAGATGTAGAACTCCGATAGAACCGCTGATTTCAAACCAGTGGTATGTTAATGTTAAACCCTTGGCGAAGAGAGCGCTAGAAGCTTTAAAGAAAAAGGAAACGATTGTTATCCCAGAAGGTCAACAGAAAGCATTGGAGCACTTCTTCAGAAACATTCAACCATGGTGTATATCAAGACAGTTATGGTGGGGGCAAAGGATTCCAGTTTGGTACAGTGGTGGCAAAAAACTACATGATTGGCTAATGGAAAACAAAGGAAGAGATCTAAAGGACTATATTAAAGAAACAGGGGAAAAGACAGAAGGTACGGGAGAGGTGTATGTAGGGGAGAAACCACCAGATGGATCGGATATTTGGGAGGCAGAAACAGATATGTTTGATACTTGGTTTAGTTCAAGCCAGTTACCCTACTCTACATTGGGAGGGCCTGAGACTACCGACTTTAAGAAGTTCTATCCAACCCAAGTTATGGAAACGGCACGAGATATTCTGTTTTGGTGGGTAGCTAGAATGATGATGATAGGAATATATAGGACAGGAGAGACGCCTTTTGAAGTAGTTTTTTTACATGGGTTGATTCTTGCTGAAGATGGATCAAAAATGTCAAAATCTAAAGGGAATGGGGTAAAACCAACGGAGATTACATCAAAATATGGCTCAGATTCCTTAAGACTTTGGTACTATATTGATGCACTTCCAGGATCTAATGCTCCAATTAGAGAGGAAAAGATTAAAGGAAACAGGAATTTTGTTAACAAGATATGGAATGCAAGTAGGTTTATTCTTATGAATATTGAGGATTCAGAAATTAAAAGTATCTCAAAACAGGATATTAATACTTCTTCTAAGAGGATTGAAGAAACAGAGAAACATACTAAAAAAATTCTTAAATACCTTAAGAAATACCAGTTTAATTTAGGAGCTGAGAGTATAAGGGAGTTCTTCTGGCATCAGTTCTGTGATATTTGGATAGAGGAAGTTAAAGATGAGATTGCCAATGAAAAAAAAGGTAGCCCTAAAAGAGTAGAGAAACTATCAGAACTTCTCTACATCCTAAAGGAAAATCTTAAGATAATGCATCCATTTGTACCTTTCATTACAGAATCTGTTTGGCAGGAATTAGTATCTTTAGACCTTGCTGAGGGGGTACTGATGGGACAACAGATAAAGTGATTAGATATTTACTTAGTATCGATTTTTTCGAACAGGACTTTAATGTCCACAATCTTTGTTTTACTAGGAATCTCTTCTAATTTCCATTGATTAATACTTTTTGTTATAACACCACTTTCTTGTAGCTCATTATTAGGATCATACTCATTTTCAATGTTCAGCATTTTACTTAATGTTTTAGAGGTGTTTGGCATAAAAGGTTTGATTAATATTCTTAATGCATTAACTATTTGTATAGAGTTATAAATTGTATTCTGACAATCTTTCATATCTTTCTTGTATGAGACCCAAGGTGCTTTATCGTTGAAATACTTGTTTGCGAAATTACCGAACCTGAGCAATGCTTCACTAGCTTTAACAAATTCACACTTCTCTATGTGTTCTCCTATTTTGTCAAAAGCATTCTGTATATTCTCCTTAACCTTAGTATCCAACTTACCCTTTGGAATAGTTGCATCAAATTTGCTCTTACAAAATATCAATGTTCTATTTATGAAATTACCTAGGTTCGCAACCAATTCATTGTTATTACAATCTATAAAATTTTTCCATTCAAACTCCCTATCATGATTTTCTGGGGCGTATCTTAAGAAGAAGAATCTAATTAAATTCTCACTATATTTTTCTAAAAGAGAATCTGCATCCATTCCTGTTCCATCTCCTTTTGACATCTTCTTACCTTTAAAAAGAAGCATTTTGTTTGAAGGGATATCATAAGGCAAGGTTAGTTCTGATTTCTTGCTCTCTCCCGGAAGTTTATATTTCTCCCATAATTTCTCATCACCATACTTTTCGCTGTAGGCCATTAATTGGGCTGGCCAAATAATGGTATGAAAAGAGGTATTTCCCCCTGCGATAAAGTAAAAATGTTTACAGTCAGGATCTTTCCAAAAGTCCTCCCAACTAGAAGGCTTTCCAATATTTTGAGCCCATTCTATTGAAGCAGAGAGATATCCTATTACAGCCTCTATCCAAACATACAAGACTTTATCTTCCCACCCCTCTACTGGTACTGGAATTCCAAACTTCATATCTCTTGTAACTTCTCTGGGCTCCAGACCCTCTCTGATCCATCCTTTAGAAAATTCTCTTACCCATTTTCTCCAATTACCACTAGTTTCATCGATCCATTTTTTTAATTTCGGTTCCAACTTTTTAAGATCTAAGTAGAAATGCTCTGTTTCTTTTAAGATAGGTTTGGTATCAGAAAGAGTACTGTAAGGCTCTAGTAAATCTTCTGGTTTTAAGAATTTCCCACACTCGGGACATTCATCTCCTCTTGCATTTTCTGCTCCACACTCAGGACAAACACCTCTCACATACCTGTCTGGAAGAAATCTTTTTACCTTTTTATCAAAATACTGTTTAGATTTTTGTGTGTATAGATAGCCTCTCTCTTTGAGTACTAAAAAGATATTATGAACAACCTCTTTGTGATTTTCGGTTGTTGTGGTAGTGTAAATTTCATAGATTAAAGAGAGATTTTTGCATGTTTTTAAGATCTCTTTATGAGATTTCTCGGCCAGTTCATCTGGGGATATTCCTAAATTTTCTGCCTTAAATAGTATAGGGGTTCCATGGCTATCACTTCCAGAAACCATTAGTACCTTATCCCCTTTCTGTCTATGATATCTTGCGAAAACATCACATGCGACATTCTGGCCAGCTAGGTGACCCAGATGGATTTTTCCGCTTGCATAAGGCCAGGATACTCCAATGAATATTTTTTCTTGTTTATCTTTGTGCATAATTATAATGTTTTATTATATCAAAACAAGTATACCATCTCTATACTATGGTAACTTTTTAAAAAAGTATATATACTGTTAGTAGTAAATATATTTACTGCCCAATGTTGAACAAAGGAAAAGCAACAAAATCAATAAATTTCTTACAACCAGTAGGTGGTTCTGATACTGTAGTAAAAACCTCCTTTTATTGGTTAACAACGGTAGGAAAAACGTTTCTTATGATAGTTCAAGCAGTTGTATTAGGGGCTTTTGTGTTCAGGTTTATTAAAGATCAACAGAACAACGATCTCACCAAGGAGATTAATGATAGCGTAAAGGTTTTGGAAAATGAAACTTGGAAAGAGAATGCTAGAAAGTATGAAAATCTACAAACCCTACTTGGAGATATTGAAGAGGCGAGTGAGAACCAAGATTTGAACTCTAATCTAATATCTGAAATTATCAGTGGTGTCCCACCGACCCTAAATGTAGAGAATATATCAATAAAGGGTAAACAGATTAGTATTTCTCTTAATACAATAGATTTTGGTAGTTTAAAGAACTATGAAGAGTCCTTGAAGAACAACAGTTCCTATGATGAGGTTAAGTTTCAAGTTGAAGTTGTTGATGGGGAATGGAATGTTAATTTAACTTTTATAGTAGCTGATCAGGAAGAATAAGATGGGAAGACTGCAAACTGGGGAGAAGAAAATTGAATATGTGAAAATTGCAAAGAAGACTGCCAAAAAGAGAGGAGACCTTATCTTTACAGGTCTTACCTTTATTTCTGCAACTCTTCTCATTGTCTTTGCTATTGTACCTACATTCAAGACTGTACAGGAGATAAGCAAGGAAATAAGGCAGAAAAAACAGATATCTACGGCATTGAAGACAAAATTAGAAGCCTTAACCAGTTTAGATGGCCAGTATGAGAGGTATAAAGCTACTTTTGATGATATGACATTAATATATCCGGCCGAAGATAATTACTGCCTCTTACTTGGAAATATTGATACCATTGTGGCTCGTAATAACCTAATTTTAAGCAGTGTTAATTTTTCAGAATATAAAAAAACAGAATACTCTTTGTCTACGACAGTACTTGAACCAACAACTCTCAGAATATCTGTAAAAGGGGATCAGGGCTCATTGATACCCCTGCTTAGAGATATAGAAGGTCTTCCTATGTTTCCTATTGTTGAAGGAGTATCTTACTCGACAAAGCCTGATGAGGATGGGAATTTGAACTTCTCAATTTCTGTTAGGATATATGGAGTTGGAGAAATAAACTATTACGATTAGAAAATGGAAATCTTTAGAAAATACTTTGTAGTAATAATACTAACTATAATAATTGCAATTGTATGGGGAGGGGTTCTTCTCGTATCAAATAGAACTTTTTCTACCTTAAATCCTAATGCTGAAAGCTATACAAAACCCTTGAACTCAAAGTTTAACGAAGAGCTTCTTGATACAATCTCTGAAAGGACAAGAGATTCTCTTGCAATACCACCCGAGAGTTTCTTTGAACTGAACGCTGAAGACTAGGAGCGAATGTAATCATCTAACTGTTTTTCAAATGATTTCTCTCTAAGTTTTCTCAAAGCTTTTGCTTCTATCTGTCTTATTCTCTCTCTTGTTACTCCAAATTCTCTTCCGACCTCTTCAAGAGTTCTTGTAACTCCATCGGTTAGTCCAAACCTTAACGAAAGGACCCTTCTTTCTCTATCTTGCAAAGAGTCCAAGATATCTTGCAATTGATTTTTTAGATATTCTGAGGTAGCAAAATCTTCTGGTGTTTGGGACCATTCATCAGGGAGAATGTCCTGGAGCTTACTATCCTTCTCATCCCCAATTGGTGTAGCTAAAGAAGAAGGATTCTGCTTAATTTTCCTTATCTCAGAGATTTTCTCTACATCTATATCCATTTCTTTGGCGATCTCTTCATCTGTTGGCTGTCTCCCTAGTCGAGTAGTTAAAGTCCCACTAACCTTGTTAAACTTATTAATTGTCTCAATCATATGTACAGGAACACGGATTGTTCTGGCTTGATCTGCGATAGCTCTAGTTATCGCCTGTCTTATCCACCAAGTTGCGTAAGTAGAAAACTTAAACCCCTTATGATAGTCAAATTTCTCTACCGCTCTCATTAGACCAATATTCCCTTCCTGTATTAAATCTAGTAACTCAAGACCACTCTTGCTGTATTTCTTGGCAATACTGACAACAAGTCGAAGGTTTGCAGTAATTAGTAATTGTGTAGCCTCCTTGTCTCCTTTTTCTATCCTCTTTGCTAAGATAACTTCCTCCTCGGCATTAAGTAAAGGGATTTTTCCAATTTCATAGAGGTATGATCTAATAGCATCCGTTGAGATTGTAGATTGAATAGTTTTAAGGATTCGGATCTTTTTTTCCAATGTTAAATCTTTCGATGCATCGGGAATATCTTCCTCAGGCTCCAAGACCTCAATTTCATTCTTTTGAAGCTCTTTGAAGATATCATCAAGGAGTACAATATCTTCCTCTATTGTAGGAAAAACCTCTAAGATATCCTCTTGCGAAAGAAATCCTTGTTCCTTTCCTTTCTTTACAAGTTTGTTAATCTGTTTCTTTTTATCTGAAACTTTTGGCATTTACTTATTATGATATAATTTAATATATGGTAAGGTCGCTTTCTACGGACAATCTAGAGAAAAAGAAAAAATTCTTCATCGACAATATTGCTAAATTTTGTGATAAATGTGGACAACCCTATTCTGTGAGTAATTTAGAAATAATCCAAGATAATAATCTGTCAAGTATTATACACTTCTCATGCTCTAGTTGTAAATCAAATCATATAGCTACTTTTATTAAGCCAATAGGTATAAGCAATAGAATGCCCATAAATACAGATCTAGAGGTTGAAGAAATTAGAAAATTTGCCCAGATGAAGGAGACATCTCTTGAAGAGGTCTTAGACATTTATATGTATCTTAAGAATAGAGAAGAAATTAAGATTTAGCTATCTTTTCCAAGATATGTAAAACTCTTGATCTGTAGCTAGCTCAAATCTCCTATTTAGATTGTTTTCTATCTTTGTTAGGCTTTCACTGCTTTCAATATCCCAATCCTCTGGGTAAATTACAGATAGGTTATAGGCATCCTTTTTACTTCCAGGCTGCTTATATATATCCAAAGTCAATTCATATCTAACATCACTCTTTGTTAGGAAGAAATCTGTACCAATACTGCTTTTGGTTGCCTGGTATTTGATTTCAAAAGTTTTAGTTGTTTTGGTAGGGATATTAAACCAACCCCCTACAACTTTATACCCACTTTCTTCATATATATCATACTCATTATTCTTAAAACCCTTAAGACCAGTTACTTTCACTCCATACGGTAAGAAGACTCTCATATAATTAAGGTACTCTCCATACGGATACGCACTTTCTTCGGAAGTATTCTCAATGGCTATTTGATATGTATAGTCTATAGTTTCTTCGTTTTGAATATCTAAGGTCAATGTGTGATTTTTCTTGATGTAAATATTGGCCTTGTTTGCACCCCAGTTCCAATCAATATTTATTGGTGCTGCGAGGAATTCTGCATCCAAATTACCATCCCACCCATTTGAATTTGAATATGCCCTAGCATTAGAATTCTTGAAAGTAAGTTGAATATGCTTATCATTAAGAGATTGATTTAATGATTCAGAGATTTCTTTAAGACCTTCGAAATTGGATGAAAAGAGCTTATTTACAAAGGAGCTAAAGAAATCTGTTAGAAAGGGAGATCTTCGAGAGAGGTTAGGACCTTCCGGTTCCCCATCAGCAAAAATCTTGGGATATAGGTTTTCTGCAGTTATTAATTCTGTTTCTCCTGGGACCTCTATCCCTCCCCATACGGAGAGGACTCTCTGTAAAGATGTAATATCAACAGTTATTATTGCATCTAAGTTTTCACCTTTTCCCAGATCATAAATAAATTGCTCTGATTCTAGAAGGACACTGTCTAAATTAGGATTCCAGTTAACAAGGGGGAAGGAGTATCTACTATCTTGAAATGCTCTTAACATAGAGCTTGGTGTTTTATAATTATTCCCGCCCAAGGATAGCACCGCTTGTGCACTATATATATCATCTACATATAGTTCTACTATCTGACCATTTTCAATACCAACAAGAGCGTAACTAGATAGCCAACCCCCTGTACCTCGAATCTCCCCATCATCTTGGAGCAGTATTAAATATCTATTTTTTTCTTCTAAACCTAATACATTAGGGAGAAATTCTAGGATCTCTTCTAAGGGATTGACCAATGAATTTACATCGGTAACTATATCCTTATATTCAAAAATGAAATCTTTTAGAAAACCAGGAATCTTCCTTATATCTACAGAGTTTATTAGGCTTTCAGCCAATGACATTTTGTAAGCACCTTCAGAGAGCAGGTTCTTGTTACTGTTCATTGATTCTAAGTATTCGCTGTACTCCTCTTTTGTATCAGTATCTGACCCATTAGATCCTAAAGCGGGGTCATACTCTTTCAAATACTCTGCAAGTGGTTTAAGACCTGCATTAAAGTAGTGTATACTTTCAGAGAGGTATCTTGTTCCTTGCACCAATTTATCAAAATTCCGATATTCATCCTCCAATTTAATTATTTTTGCTATCCAATATAGTCTGTTTAGATTGCTATCAACTCTTTCTATATTTTTTGAGATAGTTTCTGTCTTCTTCTCTATTTCGCTATAGTCAAGAATAGAAACAGATTCAGAAAGGGTCTGACCTTCCTTGTAAACTAGCCCTCCCCCTAAAGATATTCCGAGAATTGGTGCTATTAGGAAATATATAGCGAGGATAAAAAGAACGAGAAGAGATGCATTTAATAGTATTTTTGAATAGTCAATTTCAGCAAACATCTCTTTAGGTTTCGAAATTTTCTTAAAAGGCTTTAAGATAGAAGATACAAACTCTCCAAGCTTTGTTTTAGATACTTTTGAAATACTCTCTTCTTTTAAGGCTTCGGTGGTTTTCTTTGTTTTATCTATAGACCATTTCTTATCAGATATTTCGTAGTAAGATTTAACCTGATCAATAGTGCTCTCTTCAAGGGAGATATTCTGTTTCCATCCAAATTGAGTTGCATTTGGAGCCGGTGTATACAAATCTTGTAAGACGATATTGCTGTCTTTTCTTTCGACAAACTTTATCGCTTTCGCCTCTACGTCAATTTCAAGCAACTTGTAAGCTAGAGAGAGGGTTGTATATTCATTTTTATTGCATAGGGAGAGAACCTCACCCTTTGTATTATCAGAGAAGGTGAGCTTGAGGATCCCATATACAGCGTCACTTTCGTGAATTATGTTATGAATCTCAAGACCTTCCCCTTCTATCTCTATTTGGTGCTTTTGAGTAGCATCTACAAACAGTTTATCTAGGCTATCATCTGCAATCTCATCAACACCTTTACCAAAAACAGTTCCGAGTCTTATTATTCTTAAATTGGCCCTAGTCTTATCTACAAACTCTGCAGCATAGTTCTCTCCATACCTTTGAAGCTCTAGAGGAGTGTATGGCTTGTTCTCTCCACTCTGGTGGCTATTTACTAGGTTAGAGAGCTTCCTGTTAAGCCTTAAAGAAGTAACAAGGGATATCTTGGCTTTATACTTGTTAGCTGTATTAAGGCTGGTATTGAGATAGTCAGTTTCTGAAAGGAAACTCTTACTATCTATCTTCTTCGTTTCCTCGAGTTTTTGACCCAACATATAGTAGAGATAATCTATACGTGAGATTTTTTCATAAAAGGATTTTATACCCTTAAAATCTATAAAGCTAACCTTACCGGTCTTTTTGAGTTCGCCAAAATATTTCTTCGAATTGTTGGTATATTTATCTATTATCACAACATGGCTTCCTTGTTCTAGCAATGTCTTAGCAAGAAGAAAGGATATATAGTTTCCACCATGTACTATCACTGATACGGGAACCTGGCCTTTTATTTTTGTAAGATCTTGTTTACTCATTATCTTCTACACTCTCAAAACTTATCGGTATGGGGAGTTGATACCCCTTAATATTTAGTATATACCCTGGCTCTATTACTATTGGGAAACTAAGATCTTCATAATTGGATGCCCTTATTTCTATAGTGTATTCCCCAGTTGGTAAATTAAAATTTGTTAGAGGGACTTTTTCAAGATACTCTTCATCAAGGTATATCATCGCATCCTCAGCAGAGGAGGTTATTGTAATTTGTCCTGTGTCATCGGTAATCGTAGAGTCTTCAAGATAGTATAGAACAAAGCCATGTATATTATCACCGGGACCAATTTCCATATTTATCCTAGAGGTAGTGTTCTTTGTCATTTCAACTGTGAATTTATGACTCTTGTAAAAGGAGTCTTTTTCGGCTTCTCTAATTAGTTCTACTTGGTATGTTCCTGCGACAAGATTCTCAATATTTACTGGGGTATCCCCATACTCTTTTCCATCAATTTTGATAGTAGATTTCCCATTGGGTGTTACAATCTCTAGGGAGGTATTTTTATAGAAACCCCTTAATATCGGGATTCTCTTAGCGACATTATTAAAGGGAACAAAGAAAAAGAACAAAGAAAGAGAGAGTCCAACAAGAATTGTAATTAACAGAAATCTCCATTTTTTCATACATTCATTATATTGGAGCTCCTACTATTTGTCTATAAAGGGCTAGTAAGAGTATCTGGATTCTGGAGATTCTTTTTTCTCTTTCTCTTTTTTTGAAGCCTTGTAGTTTATATATACTACAAAAGTAATAATTGCAGACACCCCAAAGATTAAGACAAAGTATCTTAAAGCCCCAGTAGAGAGTATCGCGATTGAACCTATTAGTAAAGAAAGAGATGTCTCAATTAGGAGAATCTGAACATTATTTAAATCAAGTTTCAACAGCTTATGATGCAGATGAGAAGTGTCATTAATCTTCATTAGATCTAAAAGATTCTTAGGTTTGTATTTAATATATCTATAAATAATAACGTAGATAGAATCAATTAACGGAAGAGCTAAAAGCATTATCGTGGTTGAGAACTTTACCCCTGTCGTTAATGCAAAAATACTTATCAGAAAGCCATAAATTGATTTCCCACTTGAACCTGACATAATCTTAGGAGAGGGGAAGGCGAAATAAAGGAGTGAGAGAAGTGAACCAGAGATTAAAATACTTAAACTGGCTGAAAAGACAGAGAAAGATCTTATAGCAAGGATGAAGAGTAAAAGGAATATAGCTAGTGAGTATGATTCTATTAAACCAGGGGACCCTCCCACCCATTTAACCGAATTAATGCATAAAAGAATCCAGATCATAAGGATTAAATCTCCGGGGAAGACTACAGATATCGGAATAGATAAAAGTGTAGAACTCCATTTTATTGCTGTCAGATTTAAGAAATCATCTGTAAAGAAACTAATATTGGAAAGATCTATAACAGAAATTGCAATGAAGAAAGCTGCTAATACTTGATAAATCAGTTGGGTTTTTGAGGATAGGTTAAATATATCATCTAGTGTTGCTCCGACAACAAGGATTATTATGGAAATTAGAATTGGTATTGTAAATGCATCTAATCTGAAAAATATAATTAGTGCAATAATTAAGGGGATAGTAACAGCCAAACCGCCTAATGAGGGAGTCTCTATCTTGTGTATTGCTTTTTTAGGATTATCAAACTCTTTGTTTTTTCTCTTACTCTTAGGTTTATAAGTCACTTTGTATTTTACAGCAAGCTTTCCTATCAATGGAATTAGAATGAACGAAAATATAACCCCAATTAAGAATAGTGGCCAGTAATTTACATAGCGATTATATCTTTCGGGTATCACCAATGTATTTATCTGTATTAATCTTTCTAGAAACTGTGAGGGAATTGCTATATCCATGATTTAAAATATTAAAAATAATTTTAGGAGTATCAAACATAAAGAGGAGTTACACAGGAGCATAGCTAATAAGATTAATTTTGAGAAACTTCTCTCCCTGTGATAATTACGTGATGCAATGTATAGGGTTGCTATAACTACAAATAATCCTAGGAGTGGGAAGAGGTAGATATATTCATTGGGAACTAATCTAGCAGAAGGATTAATATAATAGTTTAAAAGGGGAATCCTAGAGGGGATATTACTCTCTTTTTCAATTGTAATAAACTCCGTTGCAATCAAAGAAAGAGAAATTACTAAAGCAAACCAAGTAAAAGAATCTTTAATAAATTTCTTGGTTTCTAGGCCTGCTAACCAAAGTTCATACTGATCTTTGTACTTGTAGTAAATATTCTTAGGGGTATTTTTAAGGCCAAAATCTAATTGTTTCTCTTTCTCTTTCTTCTTTTTCACTCTTCAATTATATCAAAAGATTAAGAAGAACGGATTAATACTTGATAATATTCTTTTAAAGAGAGTTGGGCTGGTCTCATGGGGTCAAAAATTTTAGCACCTTTCTTATAGTCAGTATTCTTCAAATTATTGTAAAGAGTTTTTCTAGGTGACTTGAAAGATAGGGATATCAGTTTTTCTAATTCCTTCTGTTTCTTCTCATACCTTCTTTCAGGAGAGAATTGAATCAATGAGCTTGTAACATTTGGTTGAGGTCTGAAAGATTCCTTTGATATATCCAAAATTTTCTTACAATTGGCATAAAGTGCGGTTGTGAGAGAAAGCATGGAATATGGGGGAGCATAAAGGTACTTTTCCGCTACCTCTTTTTGGATAATGAAATGGGATTTGTGCTCGAATCTTTTGCTTTGAGTAATCTTGCGAATAATGGCCTTTGAGATATTATATGGCAAGGAGCCAAAGAATGTTGATTTATGGCTATCTAGAGTATCTAAATCAAAGTCTAAAAAATCACTGTTTATAACATTGATGTTAGGGAAGCGTAAGATAAGATCCTTGGCTAATGCATTATCCTTCTCAATGACAACAATATTCTTAAATATTGGAATTAACAAATTAGTGAAGAAACCTGTACCTGGCCCTATTTCAATTATTGAATCTGTATCAACATCCTTTACCTTATCAACAATATACTCAGCTAGATGTCTGTTAACGAAGAAATTTTGTCCAAGAGATCTTTTCTGGTTCATTTATATTCTAAAGTCCCAAATATTTTTCTTTTTAGAAAACTCCAAATTACAATCCTTACATTCTGCGGAGTTATTACTGATGATTAGAGAGCCTTTACATTTTGGACAAACCAGAAGTTCCTCAAGAGAGGCCGCTTGATTAACCTTACTCTTCTTGGTAGCAAATGACTTCAAAAAGATGCTTGGGGAGAGATTAAGAAAGGAAACTGTGTTCTGAAGGAAATTCTCAATAGACAGGAGGATATTTGTACTAAAAATTCTTTTTAAGATATCTAATCGTAAGAAAGAACACCCATACTTTTTAGAGATACTGAAATTAGAACTGGAAATTATCTTAGTTATATATTTTGTATGATAGTTTATAAAAGGTATCTTAACATCTTTTCTTGCTCCTTCATTGTATCCTTTTTTGGGTTGTTGATATGGGGAACGATCGAATACCGAGAAATCTAGGTGGGCAAGGGATCTAATGACTGCCTTTATATGGGCTTTATTCGCGAACTCTTGGAAATATAGTGAGCCATTATGCAGTATTCTGTGAACTTCTTTTATGAGTGATTTAGGACTATTTATGTGGTGTAGAACCCTGACCATCATACATGCATCGAAAGAATTCTCTTTGAACGGGAGGGAATATGCATTCGCAGCCAACATTTCCACTTCTGGATATTTCTTTTTTATCCTTAAGTATTCTTTTTGTAATGTCTTAAGAGAGTAATCAACAATAACCGGGTGTGAATATTTTTTGTAATAGGTTGGTAGTAATCTGCCAAAAGAGCCCCCAATGTCTAAGAACCATTCTCCGGACTCTCCCTTTAGCATTTTATTAAGAACTAGTAGTTCGGCCTGATGCTCATACTCTCTTCCTTTCCAATATGTACTGTAGTCGTAATTTACTGTGTCATAATTAGCTATTTTCTTCATATTTTTTCCTCTCTTTAGTTAATTCTTGAAATTTCTTAAGTAATCGATCGCTTTCTTTTGAGTTTTTTCGAACCTCTGCAGCTGCGATTCTTGTGTTAAACAGGCTCTCTTGGTTCTTAAAATACTCTTTTGTAATATTAACATAAATATTTTGTATCTCCTTGTCACTACTTTCTTCTTCAAAGAAAGAGAAGATACTTTCTTCTAGAGTAGCTTTTACTTTAGGATCTTGGTCAAAATGTTTTAATATGTCTTCTCGGGATGATTTAGGATTATCTTTTATATATTTAAGTATTCCCCTAATCGCTTCCTGTGTAAAGAATTTTAATTCGATATTTTTAGGTAGGGTAATATCACTCTGAAAGAGTAGGTTTTGTAGAAAAGTAGTCTGTTTATCCTTTCTTACTAGGCTTTTTTGACTATTTTTTTCCACAACTCCCACAAATCGTCTTTTGCTAGGATTTTTGGAAGGCCCAACTTTTGTTATTTTAAAGCCCATTTTCACGTAGAAGTCCAACAAAGCCTTGTTATTAACAGCTTTTAGCATATTCTGCATCCATGAAACAATTTTTTGATAATCTTCAAAGTCGTTTAGATCCTTTTCTTTAATATATTCTGTTAAGAGGTAACTATATGCGTCTACCTTCATCTCAACAATATTTTTCAATTTTTCAGGCTCTTTTTGTATTAGTTCGTCTAAATCCTTGTAAGGCTGAGTATTCGAAGCGTAAGTATTCAAAGAAAGCGGTTGGGAAAGTACAAAAGCTTTTTCCAAGGCTTTTTGTCCTGCCTCGTCACTATCAAAGAGGAACAAAACGTTCTTAGTAAGTCTTGAGATTTTTTCTAGCTGCTCACTAGTAATTGCTGTACCAAGGGGGGCAACAATATTCTTTATGTTAGACTGATGAGCGGATATTACATCGGTACTACCCTCACATATTATTACCAAATCTTGCTTTCTTATTTCCTGTCTAGCTTCATACTGCCCATAAAGATTTTCCTTTTTACGATAGATTGGTGTTTCCGGGGAGTTCATATACTTTGGGCCGTATTTATTATTAGGCAAGACTCTTCCAGTAAAAGCGATAATCCTGCCAGATGTTGATCTTATTGGAAACATTATCCTTCGGAAGAACTTACTTCTTAATTTGCCCTGTCTTTCTACAAAAAGCCCCGAAAGGAATAGTTCCTTTTTTGAGTACTTGGAAGTCTTTTGTATAGAGCTGAGAAGTTTTGAATCTCCTGGGGCATATCCAATTCCAAAGTTCTTTATACTTTGATTTCGAACTCCTCTTTTGTGTAGATAGTCTAAGGCATTATCATTCTTTTTTAGCTGATTGAAGAAATGGATTGCTGCGAGTTTATTTATTTCCTCTAATCGTTTGTAAATTGTATTCCCCCCCGATTTCTTTAGTTTGATACCAGCTTCTTTTGCTAATTTTTCAAGAGCTTCAGGAAAATCTATATTCTCAATTTGTTGTACAAAGTTAAAAATATCTCCTGCCTCTCCACAACCAAAGCATTTATATCTTTGCAGTTCAGGACTAACAATAAAGGAAGGAGTCTTTTCACTATGAAAGGGGCATAATCCGGAGTAGTTCTTTCCGGCCTGTTTTAATTTAACATACTTTCCTATTATATCAACGATATCCAGTCGACTTTTAATTTCTTCAATTTGTTCTCTGGATGAATCCATATATCGCTATTATACCAATTTTGGACAATCTATTCGCATACTATTTCGTTATCAATAATCTGGCATGAGATTTGTCCAATACCAGTGTTCCCACTCGAGGATATAGAGAGGACCTCTTCGTTTACTTCAAGCTTAGTATTTTGTACACGCCCAGTAACAAGAGAGAAACTGTTCTTAATCTCATATTCGCTTACTGTATTCGGTTGGATAACCTGTTCTATTTTATTTTCATTATCAACATCCAATTTAATCCAGGAAGCAGAGCCAACGATAGTTAGAGTAAGTAAAAATTGCTTTGTTTTTTCCTCCCCAACTTCTTCAGGGGCCTCGTATATGACTTTAATTGACTGAGTAGTTTCTAGGTCGGTATTTGAACTCTTTTGTGCTTTGATAGTTATTGTATTAACACCTTCATTTAAAATGATATCCTTTTCGAAGAAGCCCTCTTCGTCTATTTCGATTGCTTCCTCATTTATGGATATACTATTTGATGGCTCTGTATATCCTTTTACTAAGACCTCTTTTTCGTTAGAGATATATTCATTTTTAGGTTCCTCAATTATTAATTCTGGGGGTATCTGGAATTTATATATTTGATATCCTACATAGCCCAAGATAAGGAGAATGAAAAGGGATAGGGTGAAGATAGCTATCGTTTTTGGGGAGATATTTAATCTCAATTTCTTTGATCTTTTTATTAATGGAGTTTGTTTTGTATTTTTAGATTTGGGTAAGGGACTTCTTCTATATAGGGCTAATATCTTATCTACATCAAGGCCTAAATACTTAGCGTATATTTTGAGAAACCCTGTAGCAAAAACAGAAGAATCAAATTTTTCGAATTGATTATTTTCAATGTATCTTAGGAATCTTGTTTGTATTTTTGTATCAACACTCACCGTGTTAATATCTTTTCTTAGAGACTCTCTTTTATTTCTGATTACATCACCAGCAGTTATCATAGTACAGAGAGTATATCAAAACTACCAATCTTCTGATATATCTCCATCCAGAATTTGGTCTGGAGATGAAATTAAAACCTTACGAGCTTTGACCCCATCCTGTTTAGAAACAGCACCTGCGGCTTCAAGTTGCTCCATTATTCTTGCAGCCTTATTGTACCCAATACTTAGTCTTCTTTGGAGTAAAGAGGCGGAAGCTTTGCCTTCAGAAATAATAATATTTACTGCCTGAGGGAATTCATCTTCTCTTTCATCGTAAGGCCCGAATTTAGCACTCTTTTCTTCTGCCATTTCCTTAAGATCTAATTTCTCATCTTCAACTTTTCTTTCTTGTGCTTTTACCTGTTTAATAATATCAAAAGAATCTTCTGTAGAAGTAAAACAGCCCTGTATTCTTATCGGTTTAGACATTGTTTGGTCTTTATACAGCATATCTCCGTTACCGAGGAGATTCTCAGCTCCAGAACAGTCTAGAATTACTCTAGAATCTGTTGCGGAGGGTACAGCATAGGCTATTCTTCCAGAGATATTTGATTTTATTAATCCAGTAATTACAGTAACTACAGGTTTCTGGGTAGCAAGAATTAGATGGACTCCGACAGCTCTTCCCATTTGTGCTAACCTCTGAATTTTTGATTCTACCTCTGGGCCGGCTACTAGCATTAGGTCAGCCATCTCATCAATGACGATTACAAGATATGGCATAGCAGGAAAGCCCATTTTCTGATTATATTCAATGATGTTTTTTGCTAAAACCTGCTTTAGCTGTCTGTACCTTTTCATCATCTCATCAATTGTATACTGCAATGCATCTACTACAAGCTCCATATCATTTATTACTGGTGTTAAGAGGTGTGGGATTCCATTATATGCTTCCATTTCTACAATCTTGGGATCCACAAGAAGAAGCTTTAGTTCGTCTGGGGTCTTAGTTAACAGTAATCCTCCTAAAATTGAATTAATACCAACCGATTTACCCGCACTTGTCATACCTGCCACTAATACATGAGGCATTGTAGCTAAATCCCTTATTTCGGGTTTCCCTGAAATATCTCTACCTAAAATCAAAGGTAGCTCATACTTATCAGCCTTTGAAAGGAGTATTTTCGCCATCTCTTTCATATATACATAGTTAGGACTCTTATTTGGGATTTCAATACCTATGTATGAAGTTCCAGGGATGGGGGCCTCAATTCTCATCATTCCCTTGTTAACACGTAGTGCGACCTCAATATCACTACTTTGTCTTTTAACCCTATTTACAGCCACCCCTGTGGGTATTGAGAGTGCATATCTCACAACTGTAGGGCCAATTTTAACCTCTACTACCTTCGCAGGAATATTGAAACTCCTTAGTACAGCCTCAATAGTTCTAGCTTCTTCCTTGTAAACCTCCTTATCTTGTTCACTCTTTTGAGGTTCTTGCAAACTGTCAATACTCGGATATCTCCAGTCGGTATACATTGGCTCTGAACGTTTTTTCTCTTCATCGGTTTCCCCACCTTGTTTTGTAGGAGCAATTTTAGGTTGAGAAGGTTTGGTAGATGGTCCACTTGTAGGAGCTATTGATGCCTCTTGTATATCTATATCATCATCTTTTTCTTCTTTTGTATTATCTTCTTCATCAATTCCACTTATTATCATTTTTTCTTTGCTTGCTACATCGCCAAGTCTTTCCTTCATATCCTTCAATTTAATTTTACTGAACATTTGTCTAAATAGTTCTGTTATTTCTTCTAATTCAATTCCAGTAATAAAGGAGAAAGAGACAATTAATAATATTAACAGGATAATTAATTCCATGATGTCTCCAACTACTCCATTTATTGCTAAGTGTACGGTCTTGCCGACCTCACCTCCTGCTCCTTGCAGGGTAACCTTATCTTCCAGAGATTCCACAGGGACCCAGAATGTTAGTAAAGTATTTAGAGATATTGCCAATATTCCAAATCCAATTGTCTGTAAGGGCTTTTTAAGACTTTTTTTCTTTGTTAGGAGGTTTATTGAAATTGCTCCTATTGCAAAACCCCAGACTAAAGATGGCCATCCAAGGAAGGATGATATCTCCACAAATATTATTACTTCATCTTTAACAAATGGAGTTATTAGTAGTGCTACTGCTACTAAGAAGAGAATTAAACCAAAAAAGATTTTGGTTTCAGAGCTTTTTATATTAATTTTTTCTTTTTTCTTTCTTCTGGGCATGATAGTAAAGGTATATATATAATAGAGGAATATAACTCTTTTGACAAAAAATTTCCACTCATATATATTAACTACTATGGAATAGTATTGTAAAAAGGCATTAAAACCCTTTGACTATATTGATTAAATATGTTAAACTCCCCAGAGTTACCTAATTTTGCCTTAAACAAAGCGATTGCTACAGTTTCCTTTCATCATTTAAACCTGAATGATTTAAGGTTTATCGCTTTTGAAAAAGTAATTTATAATCTATAAATCAGTCTTCTATGATTGAACCAAAGCGCAATGGAGCTTCCAGAATTAATCTAGGTAAAGGGTTCTCCTCCTCTTTTGAAGTCCCTAGTCTGATAGAAGCTCAGAAAGCCTCATTTAAAGAGTTCTATAATGGTGCTTTCGAGAGATTGTTTTACGGAATCAGCCCCGTAAAAGATACTATGGAAAGGATGTGGACCCTAGACTTTAAATCTTTTAGATACGGAGACCCCTATAGGACTATAGGTGAAGCTATGGCTAAAGGTCTTTCATACGAAGTTCCTGTTTATGCGACAGTTCAGTTGCTTAATAATAAGACTGGAGAGATAAAGGAACAGGAAATTTTTGTTGCCGACCTTCCAATGATGACAGAGGATGGAGCCTTCATTGTTAATGGTGTACGGAGAGTGGTTACCCATCAGATAGTAAGATCGGAGGGTGTTCTCTTTGAGAAAGCAGAGGTCCTTCCTTACAGGACACTTCACAAAGCTAGACTAATGCCTGAAAGAGGTCCTTGGTATGTTATTGAGACAAACAAATATAGTGTAATTTCAATGCGAATTATTCCAAAGAGACCGAGAGTCCTTATTACAGAGCTTCTAAGAGTCTTAGGCTATGAAACCGATCAGGAGATACTTGATCTCTTTAAAGATGTGGATACAAACGAGGAATACAAATATATAGAGGCAACACTAGCTAGAGATTTTACCAACAGTAAGGAAGATGCAATCATTAGTATATATAACAAACTAAGACCTGATGAATCAGTAACATTGGAGAGTGCCGAGAAATATATTAAGAGTAATTTCTTTAACAAGAGAAAGTTTGATTTAGGTAAAGTTGGAAGATACCAATTAAATAGAAAATTGGGAACCTCATATGATGAAAACAATCCTGATGAGGCTGTGTTGTATCCAGAAGATTTGGTTCTAATAATCAAGAAGCTCATAAAAACAAACAATGGTGCAGAGCCCGGAGATGATGTTGATCATCTTTGTAATAGAAGAATCAGGAGCGTTGGTGAGGTCCTCGAAAGACAGTTACTGGGAGGAATGAGGAGACTAGAAAAGAATATTAAAGATAAAATGAGTTTGTATGGACAGGATGCTAAAGTCACACCATCTATGTTAGTTGGGACTAAACCTATTGCAGCTTCAATACTATCTTTCTTTGGTGCGAATCAATTATCTACATATATGGATCAGACAAATATCCTTTCCGAATTAGAGAATAAGAGAAAAGTTACTGCAGCGGGACCTGGAGGGATTGTTAAGGAGAGAGCGACATTTTCCATTAGAGAGGTTCATAACTCACAGTATGCAAAGTTTGATCCAGTTACAAGTCCTGAGAGTTCTAATATCGGAGTTGTAACTCAACTTGCAATTTTGGCAAAAGTGAATGAATACGGATTCCTAGAGGCACCCTACAGAAAGGTGTTGAGAGAAGTAAAGACTACGAAAAAGGATATGAAAAACAGAATTCTGGATGAAAGTATTAAGGGAATTAGTAAGAGAGGCGATCTGATAGATGATGAAATGGTTGATAAGATTTACAAAAAAAAGAGTATAAAGAAAATAAAAGTAAAACCTTTCATATCAGAGGAGATAGAATATTTTGATGCTTTAGAAGAAGAGGAGAAATATATTACTATACCCTCTATTAGAACTGATCAATACAACAATATCCTAGACTCACTGGTTCCTGTAAGACATGGCGGAGAATTTGTTCTTGAGGATATCTCTCTTGTAAATCATGTAGATGTTTTAACATATCAGCAAGCTGGATTAGGAATGGCATTAATTCCTTTTGTTTCCCACGATGAAGCGATGAGAGCGTTAGCTGGAGCAAATATGCAAAGACAAGCGGTTCCTTTAGTAAAGCAGCAAGCACCTTTGGTAGGTACAGGAGTAGAAGAAATGGTTGCTAGGCACTCTAATTGGAATATATATGCGAAGGAAACAGGAGAGGTTGTTTATGCAGACGCTGGGAAATTAATTGTTAAATACAAGAAATCTGGAGAGCAGGAGTACGACCTTATTAGTTTTTACAGAACCAATGATAATACATCCTTTATGCAAAAAGTTGTTCTCAAGCCAGGGGATAAATTTAAGAAAGGAGATATCCTTGTTGATGGGCCTACTTCAGTAAAGGGAGAGTTAGCAATTGGAACAAACCTTAGAGCAGCCTTGATGTTTTATGAAGGATATAACTATGAGGATGCAGTATTAATATCAGAGAGAGTTGTAAGAGAGGATTTGCTTACATCTGTTCATATTAGAGAGCACAAAGTTGAGGTTAGAGATACAGAGCTTGGTCCTGAAATGATTACTGCAGATATCCCCCATGTAAACGACAGAATACTCCAAAAACTTGATATGGCAGGAATAGTTAGAGAAGGAATGAAAGTTAAAGCAGGAGATATTCTTGTTGGAGTTATTGCTCCCAGAGGAGAAAAAGAATTGACTGCTGAGGAGAAGTTGTTAAGAGCAATATTCGGAGAATCAGCAAGCGATGTGAGAGATAACTCCCTAAGATTGCCTCATGGAGAGGAAGGTATTGTTATACATACACAAAGACTTTCTGCAGACAAGGGTGATAAATTACTTCCTGGAGTATTAGAGGAAGTTAAAGTATGGGTCGCAAATACTAAAAAACTTAGTTATGGAGACAAGATTTCTGGTAGACATGGAGACAAGAATACAGTAGCAGCGATTAGACCAGTAGAGGATATGCCTTTTACCGAGGATGGAGAACCAGTAGATATAGTCTTGACACCTACTTTTCTTAAGAGAATGAATATGGGGCAGGCCGAGGAAGTACATTTTGGTTTGTATGCGAAGCTATTAGGTGAGAGTTTTTCATTCCCACTCTTTGAGGATATAAATATGGAGTGGTTAGAAAAGCAAATGAAGAAGAAAGGTTTTAAGTTGGAACAGAAGACCGACCTATACGATGGTAGAACAGGAATGAAGTTCCCAAGAAAGGTGACAGTAGGTATGAAATATGTTCTTAAGTTACACCATATCGCCGATGAGAAGGTTCATGCTAGATCTACGGGTCCTTACACTGCTGTAACACAACAGCCATTAAGTGGTAAGGCTCAAAGAGGAGGACAGCGATTTGGGGAAATGGAGGTCTGGGCATTGGAGTCTCATGGAGCACCGTATGCCCTGCAGGAAATGTTAACTATTAAGTCAGATGACGTAAGAGGTAGGTCCTCTGCCTATAAAGCGATAATACATGGAGAAAAGATTGAGAGTGTGAATATACCTGAGTCATTTAAAGTACTAGTAAAAGAGTTAAATGCTCTTTGCTTAAATATTGAATTAATTTCAAAAGAACCCGAGGAGGTTTCAGAGGATGAATAAGAAAAGAAATAAATTCAGCGATTTTGATGCTTTACAGTTAACTTTAGCATCACCCGATCAGATTCTAGAGTGGTCATACGGAGAGGTCACTAAGGCCGAGACAATAAACTATAGAACATTTAGGGCAGAACCCGATGGACTATTCTGTGAAAAGATATTCGGTCCAACCAAGAACTATGAATGTTACTGTGGAAAGTATAGAAAGATAAGGTATAAGGGAATCATATGTGATAAGTGTGGTGTTGAAGTTACTACTAAAGATGTAAGAAGAGAAAGAATGGGACATATTAAATTGGCTGTACCTGTTACACATGTTTGGTTCGCATACGGTATCCCTAACAAGATGTCCATAATTTTAGATATGTCACATAAAAAACTACTTTCTGTGGTTTACTACACTCGATATATGGTTACAGAGATTGAGGAAGATAACAGGAAAGAGATAGTTCAGAAGTGTGAGAAGCTTAAGAAAGGGGAGATTGACGCTCTGCTTAAGGACTTGGATGAAGAGCTAAAGTTAACGGAAAAAACCTTTGATAAAGATATTAAAGAAGTTAAGAAAGAAAAGGGGAAGAGTGATTTTAAGGTTAACCAACTTGAACATAAGAAGAAACAAGCGGTTGCTAAAGTGAGAAGGGAATATGCAGAGAGAGAAGAGACTACCGATGAATATTACTCAAAACTACAACAAATTTTAGAAAAGGTAGAAATAGGGTATGTATTAACAGAGGACGAATATATTGATTTACAAGAAAAAGAATTACTATTCTTTAAGGCAGGAATGGGAGCTGAAGCGATTAAAAAGCTTCTACAAGATCTAGATCTAGGAAAAGAGATAAGGGCATTAAAGAGAGAGGCCAAGAAGAGAAGGGGTGATAGCTATAGGAAGATAATGAGAAGAATTCAATATTTGGAAGGTTTTAAGCAACATCATGTAGATCCTAGCTGGATGGTCATAGAGACTCTACCGGTATTACCACCAGAGTTAAGACCGATTATTCCTCTATCAGGAGGGAAATTTGCTACATCAGACCTTAATGATTTGTATAGAAGGATTATCAACAGAAACAATAGGTTAGCACGATTAATTGAAATCGGGGCTCCTGATGTTATTCTTAGAAACGAGAAACGAATGCTTCAAGAGTCGGTAGATGCAGTTATTGATAACTCACACAGACCATCGAAGCCAATGTTGAGTAGAAAGAGGCTTCCCTACCAATCTCTAACAGATGATCTTAGAGGTAAGAAGGGAATATTTAGAAAGAACCTATTAGGTAAGAGGGTTGATTACTCAGGAAGGGCAGTTATTGTCGGAGATCCAAGTCTCAAGATTGATCAGTGTGGTATTCCAAAATCTGTAGCACTTGAGATGTTTAAACCATTCGTTATTCACCAGCTTCTGGAACAAGAATTAGCTCCTAATGTTCGAATGGCTAAAGATATGCTGGAAGAAGAGGAAGAAGTAATATGGGATATCTTAGAGCAGGTAATTGATGGTAAACCAGTACTATTAAACCGTGCTCCTACACTACATAAGTATAGTATTCAAGCATTTTACCCAAGATTGGTAGAAGGAGAAGCCATTAGACTTCATCCTTTGGTTTGTAAAGCATTTAATGCAGACTTTGATGGAGACCAGATGTCAGTGCATGTACTTCTGACTGAGGAAGCGTTGGAGGAAGCCAAGAGAGATATTATGGCATCTAAAAACATTGTAAATATATCAAATGGAAAGGTATTAGCTACACCCGCAAAAGATATGCTTTTAGGTTTCTACCTTATGACAGACAAGAACGAGATTGAGAAACCAAGAATGTATGGATCTACTATAGAAGCTTCTAGGGCATATGATCAAAACATCATAGATAGTAGCGAAGAAATTTTAGTCAAGGTAGATGGTGAGGTTGTAAGTACATCTGTTGGTAGATGTATATTCAATAGTATCCTTCCAGAGGGCTGTCCATTTGTTAATGAAAGAATAAGTGGTGGGAAGATTTCGGAAATTGTACAAGATATTAAGGATAGATATTCAATGGAGAGGGTTGTACAATTCCTAGATGACTTGAAATCAATGGGATTCAAATATGCTACCGACTTAGGTTTCTCCTTTGGAACAGAAGATTGTAAATTAGAATTTGATGTTGATTCCAGAATAAAGGAGATGGAAAAGAAGGATCTTCAGTTGCAGGAAAACTATCTACAGGGTCTTATCACAGAGAAGGAGAAGACAAATCTCTCAACCGAGATGTGGAATGATTTCTCAACCGAATTGGCAGATGAAGCATGGGAAACACTGGATAAAAACAACCCTGTCTATGAAATGGTTGAATCAAAAGCTAATGGTGGAAAGATTCAAGCTAGACAGGTTCTTACAATTAAAGGTGTTGTTAGAGACTCAAGAGGTAACTGGGTCCCTCTTCCAATTAAAGGGAACTATAGAGATGGGCTTAGTGCATTCGAATATTTTGTTGCTGCCAATGGTGGTAGAAAAGGTATTGCAGATAGATCACTAAGGACATCATCCTCTGGTTACTTAACAAGAAAACTTGTTGATGTCGCCCACGATGTAATAATTAGATTTGATGATTGCGGTTATGAAGGAGAAGGATTCTTAATTAGAAGAGAAGATGACAGAAGAATGAGTTTCGAAAAGAGAATATTTGGAAGAGTTGCAGCGCAAGACATCTCAGATTCCAAGGGAGATGTAATAGTATCTAAGAATGAACATATTACGAGAGAAGCAGCAGAAAAGATTGATAAAGTAGGTATTGATGAAGTATATGTCAGGACACCAATACTTTGTAAGGCTCCTCTAGGAATTTGTAAAAAATGTTATGGTCTTAATCTCGAGAATGGAGAAGAAATAGAGATGGGGAAAGCCGTAGGAGTGATAGCAGCTCAATCTATTGGAGAGCCAGGAACGCAGATGACTATGCAGACTTTCCATAAAGGAGGTGTTCAGGCAACAGATATTACTCAAGGATTACCAAGAATAGAGGAGTTGTTTGAAGCTAGATCTCCTAAAGCTGAGGCTGCAGTGTCTAATATTAATGGGAAGGTTCATATTGAAATGGCAGAAGATGATTCTGCTACCATATTGATAGTAGGTAAAAAAGATTTAAAGAAGAATTATGTTGTTTCAGGAGCTAAGAAGGTACTAATCTCAGATGGAGATGGAGTTAAGAATGGTCAAGGGATGTTCATAGATTCTGATGAGAAAGAAAAACAAGCACCATTTACAGGGAAGGTAAAAATCGAAGGTGGAATATTAACACTTGAAGGTTCTATGAAAGCTGAAGAAAGTGTCTCTGTTTTACCAAATATAGAAATTCTAGTTGAAGAAGGTGAAAAAATAATAGCCGGGACACAACTGGTTGAAGGGGCAATAGATCCTAAGAAGTTAGCAGATACAGCAGGAATAAAAGTTGCACAGAAGTATATTCTGGATCAAGTACAAAAAGTATTTAATGAGCAGGCTGTTTCAATAGATGATCTTCATATTGAGGTAATAATAAGACAAATGGCCAGATTAGGAAAAGTCATTGAAGCTGGAGATACAAACTATCTTGTGGGTTCTTTAGTTAATAGATTTGTATCTAAAACTAAGAACGAACTACTATTAGAGGATGAAAAGAGAAAATCTCTTGTTATCCCTAGACTATTAGGAATAAAGGCATCTGCCTTAAAGACAGAAAGCTTCCTTTCTGCTATGTCATTCCAAGAGCAGGTTAGAGTATTAACACACAGTGCTATTTTGGGAAAGATCGACTATCTGAGAGGAATGAAAGAAAATGTAATTATTGGTAGAAAGATTCCATCAGGTGAAAGTGCTCAAATAGAGGATGTAAAGAAGCTTGAAGAGATTAAATTTTAAATGAATTTGTTGTATAATACGAACCATGCCGACGATTAATCAATTAGTAAGAAAACCTAGGAAACCTAAAGCAAAGAAGAAAAAGCATTTAGCTTTAGCCACAGATTTTAACCCTTTGAAAAATAAGTATAAGAGGGCTAACAATCCTTTTAAAAGAGCTGTATGTATACAGGTTAAAACTATGACCCCCAAGAAACCTAACTCTGCACTTAGAAAAGTTGCAAGAGTAAGACTCTCTAATGGTATGGAAGTTACTGCATATATTCCCGGGGAAGGGCATAATCTACAGGAACACTCCGTAGTTATGGTAAAGGCTGGAAGGAAGAGAGATTTGCCTGGTGTTAAATATATTGTAGTTAGAGGTAAGTATGATGCGGCTGGTGTAAAAGGAAGGAAGAAAGCTAGATCAAAATATGGTGCTAAAAAGAGTGATGATAAAGAATAATATTTTTCTATAGAATAATGAGAGGAAAAAGTGCAAAAACAAGAAACTCGGCTAAAGACAGAAAATATAACGATGAGGTTATCGGTAGACTTGTAAATAAGGTTATGCAAGGAGGAAAGAAAAGTTTAGCAGAAGAGTTGGTATATAATGCAATTGAGTCTGGTGCAGAAAAAGCAAAAATTCCTGTTATAGAATTTGTACATACGGCAATTGATAATGTTAGGCCAGCATTGGAAATTAAGGCTAGAAGGGTCGGAGGTGCAAACTATCAGGTACCTGTCCCAGTAAACCCAAGAAGACAAGAGACTCTAGCGGTCAGATGGATAGTTGATTCAGCAAGGTCAAAGGTTGGTAGCTCTTTTGATAAGCTTTTAGAAAAAGAGGTACTTAGTGCTTTTAATGGAGAAGGCGCAGCAGTTAAAAAGAAGAATGATGTTGAAAGAATGGCTGAGGCTAACAAAGCATTTGCTCACTTTAGATGGTAATTTATATTTCTTTAAATAAATAAGCTAGATTATCTTTCTTTTGTTACTTTGTACTCTCGATGCGGACCCAGGTTTTGGAGAAATCTTTTTTGATAATTACTCTTTCCCAATATATCTTTATCCAAGTAAGAAGCCTTACTGGAAACAGTGCTAAGGACCATACTAATTCTCTAACATTTTTTGCGTATTTAAGAACAAAGAGGGAGTAAGAAAGCTCTATTAAGACACTTCTGCTCTGTTTATCCTTTTGGAAAATGCCATAATTTTTTAGTTGGATAAAACCACCTATTGATCTGACTTTTTGTTTATAATAGTCTGAAATCTTTTGTGGATATTTAACATAGCAGGTGGCTTTTGGACTATATGCTATTTCGCTATTTTGATTCCTAATTGAGTAGGAAATATATGCATCATCAGAAAGTACATCATCTGGGACTGAAAAATCAAATTTTCTAGTGGCCATAATATATCCACTCATAGGAAAAAATGAATTTTTACTTTTATAATAATCTTTACCTTCTACTTTCCTCATTAACGAGCATCTCCTATGGTGTGCCGAATCAGACAATAGATGTCCCCAATATCCAAAAATATTATTCTTCTTATCGCTAGATAGAGGTCTTCCGCTGACTCCTCCGATATCTTTCTCTTTGAATGGTTCTAATAAAGAGGGGATTGAATTCTCTCCAAAATGGGTGTCTCCATCTGTGAAAATTAGGATCTTTCCTTTCGCCCTTTTAATAGCCATTTTTAGAGCATACGGTTTTCCTTTTTGAGGATCCTTTATCTGTACATACTCCTTAGAGTTTAATCCAAGTTTCTTAGCCTCTTCCTTTCCTGCATTTAAGGTTTCACTATCAGGAGATAGTTGTAATATCTCAAATTCACAATTAAGACCAGAATATTTTTTATTAGCGATGGATTTAAGGCACTTTGCTATAGTGTCTGGTTCCTTCCAGGAGGTTATTATTATTGAAATCATATTGCTAATTATATAGATATGGGAGAGAAATTAGCAAGAGTCTTACTTTTCTTCAGGGTTTTCTACTTCGCTTTCGTTCTCCTCTGCTTTTGTGTCTCCTTCTGTTTCTCCCTCTTCTAACTCTCCCTCTCCTTCCTCTAGTAGCTCTTCATCTAATTCTTCTTCCTTTGGTTCTATTTCTTCTATCTTTTGTGCCTCAGTTATTGTAGCGATAGTTACATTCTCTAATTCCTCGTTGATGATCTTCATTCCCTCAGGGAGTTCAATATCGGTTATATTAATTGTATCCCCAATATTTTCTAGGGTTGACAAATCAATATCAAGAGAAGACTTTAAGTCTGCTAATTTGGCTCTAACCTCTATACTATCTAAGACCTTTACAAGAACTCCTAAATTGTTTTTTACAGCTGGTGAAACCCCAATAAAGTTAAAAGGAACAGAGAATAGCATAGGGGAATCTTCATCAATCTGGAATAGAGATATATGAAGAATCTCATCGGTAACAGGGTCTATATCAAATCCCTTGACTAAGGTTTTAAACTTTTTTCTTCCAAATTGAGTATCAAGTATTGTTGTACTAGTAGAATTTCTTAGGAGCCAATCGGCATCAGAAGCATCTATAGAAATGTTATGTGACTCTACCTTTGAATTATACAAGACCGCAGGTACAAGGTTCTGTTTTCTTAATGTTTTTGCCTTCTTGCCAAGAAGCTCTCTTTTTTGTAGTTTAAGCTTTTCCATAACAGGAAAAAGTATAGCAAAGAAAGTACCTTTTTGCAATTAATTAGTTGTTTAATATTGACAGAAATTAAATTAGCGAATATACTTCTAGCAGGTAATCTGTTAGAGTGCTAAAATGGATATTACAAAAAGACAGGAAGAGATACTAAGGGCAGTAATCAAAGAATTTATGGACAGTGCCGATGAAGTAGGATCTCTTTCACTGTTGGAGAAATATGATTTGGGTGTGAGTTCTGCAACAATTAGGAATGAAATGGCAAAGCTCATGGATTTAGGATTACTTGAAAAGACTCATATATCTTCGGGAAGATATCCTACAGACCAAGCTCTCAGATTATATGTCCGAGATGTTCTCGGGAGTTGCTCTTTAAATCCTTTAATTAGTGTAGAAATTAGGCAGGGCATCTTTAGAGAGAGATTTTCTAGAGAAGCTGTTTTAAATTCAATATTGAAGATAGTATCTGAAGAAACAGAAGCTGTTTCCTTCATAATGATAGACAGTATGTCAAGATATTGGGGAATATCGCAACTTTTTAAATATGAAGAGTTAAGAGACTGGGAGAAACTGCAGAGAATAGTGAATATTTTGGAAGACGTGAGTTTTTTGGATACGATGATGGAGAAGTATAGCAGCTCTGGGGTTTCACTAGTTATTGGTGAAGAGTCTGGGATTAAAGACTTAGAGGAATGTTCAATTGCTTTTACCAGGCTCCCATTTTGGGATACAGATAGTGCTCATATAGGGGTAATAGGTTCCAAGAGGATGGATTACGCTAAAGTAGTTCCAGCATTACGCGAGGTCCAAAGCTCAATGCGGAACGCGATGAGAGGATGGAAATAATATATTTCAAATAGTGTATGAAAGAGAAGAAGAACACAAAAAGTGTCAAAAAAAAGAATACTGGAGAGATAGACCTTGTAAAAAGAAACAGGGAATTGAATAAAAAGATTCGTGAACTTGCTCTTACAATAGATGAAGTCGAGGATGAGAAACAAGAGATAATCGATCAACTTAAGAAAGCTCTTTCTGACTATCATAATCTGGAAGCTAATACTCAAAAGCGACTTAATATACTTTACAAGAACGCGAGAAAGGAATTAGCCCAAAAATTAATTCCTGTTGTTGATGATTTAACAAGTGCTATAAAAAGTAGACAAGATTTTGAATTTGAGGAACAAGCATCTTCTTGGGCAAACGGAATTGTTGAAATTTTAAACAATCTGGAGAGAAGTCTAGAAGGGATAGGGATTAAGAAATATGTTCCAGAGAAAGCATCAGAATTTGATCCCGATTTACACGAAGCATTGAGTATAGTTGAGGGGGAGAAAGGTGGATTGATATTCGAAGTTATTCAACCGGGATATATTTTAGATGATACTGTGATACGACCATCAAGAGTGGTTGTAACTCAAGTAAATAAATAATTTATTATAGATATTAATATGAGTAAAATAATAGGAATAGACTTAGGGACTACTAATAGTGCCATGGCATATATGTCTGGAGGAAAACCAGAAGTTATTCCCAATGCTCAGGGAGGCAGATTAACTCCTTCTGTTGTAGCGAAGGATGATAAAGGAGACACTCTGGTAGGAACTCCTGCCAAAAACCAAGCAATAACAAATCCAGAGGGAACAATATACTCTGTAAAGAGATTGATTGGTAGATCTTGGGATGATCCGGAGGTTCAAAGGGATAAAAAGTTACTACCTTTCGAAATGCAAAAATCTAAAAGTGGAGGAGTTGAAGTAAAGATGGGGAACAAATGGTATACACCTCAGGAGATTTCGGCAAAAGTATTAGCAAAACTTAAAAAAGATGCTGAAGAATTCTTAGGGGAGAAGGTCAATGATGCAGTTATTACCGTACCTGCATACTTTGATGACTCTCAAAGACAGGCCACAAAGGATGCGGGCAAGATTGCAGGATTTAATGTTAAAAGGATTGTAAACGAACCAACAGCAGCAGCTTTAGCTTATGGACTTGATAATCATAAAGATGAGAAAGTTGCTATCTTTGATCTAGGTGGTGGAACATTCGATATTTCTATACTAGAAATTGGGGATGGAGTTTTCGAAGTGCTCTCTACAAATGGTGATACACATTTAGGGGGAGATGATTTTGACCAGAAGATAATTGACAAATTAACTAAAGATTTTGAAAATGACGAGGGAATAGATCTTAAAGATGATAAAACAGCATTACAAAGGCTTAAGGAAGCCGCTGAGAAAGCGAAGATAGAGCTCTCAACCTCAGAAGAAGCCGAGATTAATATCCCATATATTACTGCAACATCGAGTGGTCCAAAGCACCTTAAGGTGAAGTTCAGTAGGGCAGATTTAGAGAAATTAACATCAGATTTAATCGAGCAGATAGTAAAACCTTGTGAGAAAGCTTTGAAAGATGCAGACTTAGATCTTAAAGATATAGATGAGGTATTACTTGTAGGAGGAATGACAAGAATGCCAGCTATAATTGAGAAAGTTAAGGAGATATTCGAGAAAGAACCAAACAAAGGAGTTAATCCGGACGAAGTTGTTGCAGTAGGAGCTGCGGTTCAAGGTGGAGTTTTAGGAGGTGAGGTAAAAGATATTACGCTATTGGATGTAACTCCCTTATCTCTAGGATTAGAGACATTGGGAGGAGTTATGACAAAGTTAATAGATAGGAATACCACAATTCCTGTAGAGAAGAAACAGATTTTTAGTACAGCTGCTGATAATCAACCAGCAGTAGAGATACATGTACTACAGGGTGAAAGAGAGATGGCTGAAGATAATAAAACTTTGGGTAAATTCATACTCGGTGGAATTCCTCCAGCACCAAGAGGGATCCCTCAGATTGAGGTAGTTTTTGAGATAGATGCAAATGGGATCTTGAATGTTAATGCAAAAGATTTAGCAACAAACAAAGAGCAAAAGATTACAATTACTGCTTCTACAGGTCTTAAAGAGGAAGAGATTGAAAAGATGGTTGAAGATGCTGCGAAACATGCAGACGAGGATAAGAAGAAAAAGGAAAGGATTGAAAAAAGAAATAATGCTGATTCTCTTTGCTTCAACATTGAAAAACTAATAGAGGAAAACGGAGATAAAATTGATAAAGATGATAAAGGAGATCTTGAGAAGGATGTAGAAAAGCTTAAAAAGCTAATTGAGAAGGACGACTTTGATGAAGCTGCAGTAGAGAAAAAGACCGAAGAGTTGACTAAAAAGATGCAGGAGGTAAGCAAAAAGATGTATGCAAAGGCAGCGCAGCAAGAGCAAAAGGAAGAAAAGAAAAAGGACAAGGGAAAGGAAGAAAAGAAAGAAGAAGAAAAGAGTGAGAAGGAGGAAGTTAAAGAGGGAGAGGTAGTGGAATAGAACTGGCAGGGGAGCTTGGCTCCCCTCCTTTTTTCTGATAGTATATATTCTAAGATTAATTAATATATACTGTCCTAAAATGTCTAAAGAAAATAAAGAAAATGTCTCGGTATTCGATATGATTTCTGGGTTGCAGAGAATTATATTTAATATCACTCTTATTTTAATCCCTTGGTTTGTTGTACCCTTACCATATGACTCTACAGAAATGATAAAAAGCATTGCCTTTATATTTCTGTCTTCATTCCTTGTATTGCTAGAGATAATTAAGTGGATTTGGGATGGGAAGATATCTATGACCAAGTCGCCATTCGATAAAGTCTTCTTCCTTCTCCTAATATCATTACTGTTATCAACGGTTTTTGCAAGAGATAGCTGGATTGCATTCTGGGGCTATGATGGGAGAATGGGTGGAGGATTTTTTGCTATGATATTCCTCTTTCTCCTATTCTACTTTGGGAGAGAATTTTTCCAAAAAAAGGAGCATTTAGTTAAATCTCTATACTCTCTTTCAATTGGAGTTACAATACTTCTAGGACTTAGCTTGCTTTCAGTATTTAATGTGAATATATTTAGTTGGGTTCCATTTATAAAAGAGTTCTTCGTTGTTGGATTGCCTTTAACTTTCTCTTTCCAGGAGACTATGTTGCTCGCTGGAAGTGCAATATTACTGAACATCTTTCTTGTAGTTAACTCTTTACAACAGAAAAAGTACCAATCATTGATATATCCAATAATTGCTATCACACTATCGTTTATTTCTATTCCAATATTCTCTATTAACAGGGGTGCTCTTGTTCCAATTCTACTATTTATTGTTCTAGTTATTGTATGTTTAATACTTTGGGTTAGATTAAAGAAATCTGAAAAGACAGTCCCGATATTGATATTTGTACTTTCCGTGTTAGTCTTGGCTTTTAGTATAGGTTTTCAATATGAATCTTTCAGAGAGTCTATTTTAGGCGAAGACTTCACAACACTAACACCAGTTCATCTTGGAGCAGATATATCTTGGCAGGTTGCTAGTTCCCCTATCACATCGAATTTCACTAGGGGTCTAGTTGGTTTAGGAAATGACTCATTTGGAGTTGCCTATCACCTATTTAGACCAGGAGGCAACACAGTTACACTACTTGGTAATACAACCTTTGTAAATGGCTCTAATGAGATATTTACTATTTTGGCAAATAGAGGACTAATTGGAGTAACCGTTTGGGTATTACTCGGGATAGTATATTTAAGGTTCTTGATACAGCAGGTTACAGGTTCTAAAGGTGAGAAGAAAACACTTTCATTCTTACTAGCTGCTAATGCTTTCTTTATATTCCTAGGTTCCTTGTTCCTACCATTCTCATTCTTAGTTTACTTCTTTATGTTTGTAAGCACTCTCCTTTTGATCGTACTCAATAGTAAGGAGGGAGATAGCGAAGAGTTCCTCCTGAAATTCTGGGCGGTAAATGTCGGAGGAGATAACTCTAAAGATATTAACAAAACAATGGAAGGAATCAATTGGTTCTTCACTATTATTACAACACTCCTTGTTACAGCAGGGTTGATACTGCTATTTGTAAGAAGCATGAGTGTTGCATACGTTGTAAGGGCAGAGGCATATAATGTTGAAAAGAATAGGGAGTATGCAGAGTATGAAGGAGAGATAAGTATTGATGTAAGAGAGGATTATCTTGTAACGATGGCCAATTACTATGATAAAGCGCTCGGATACAATGCCTCTAATCCATATGTTAATAGGAAGGCTAGTTTAGTAGCTTTGGAGATAATTCGATTATTAAGTGAAAAGGCTCAGGATTTAGAGGAAGATGAAACAGATGCTATTATTTCTGAAATATCGGTTTGGAAAAATACTGCAATAGATTTGGCGAAGAAGGCAACTACGACATCTCCTTTGACTTACTCTAACTGGAATAATAGGGCAAATGTATATCTAGGCTTAATTAATGTTGGACTATCTGACTACGAGGAGGATGCGCTTAATGCATTACAAAGTTGTGTCAATCTAAACCCTTTAGATTACGATGCATATTATAAAGCCGGTCAAATATATGTTGTAAAGGAGGACTATGATAAGGCCTTAGCATCATTAAATACCGCAATAAATATATATGGGGATCACCTATATTCAATACTTCTGGCGGGAGCAATCTATAGAGAGATCGGAGAAACTGAAACAGCTATTGATTATTTTTCTGCTGCGAAACAGATTCTTGAGTTAAATGAAATAACGACTGGAGATATATATGATGGAGTTGTAGCAAGTCTCGAACAATTAGGAGCAGATACCTCCGAGGAAACAGAAGGTACAGCTGGGGAAGCAGAAGACATTGAGGGAGAACTTCCTTTAGATGGGGAGACTGCTGAAGAAGAGATTCTAATTCCTAATGAGAATGATTCAGATCTTTTGACTGAGTAATCTCAAAGATACATATGATTTTGCAGATTAAGGGCTCCCTGTGTGGGAGCTCCTCTATTAGCTGTTTGACATCCGTGTTTCTATCAATGCACTCTCCGATTAAAAGAAAATGACTCTTGGAGAGATCTGTATCCCCAATCTTTTTTGCAAGATATCTATTCAACCTGTTGGTAGTAATATCGGTTGATACTATTTGATGTATGGAGTATTCATTCAAATTCCTATCAACTCCCAATCTAACAATTAGTTTATTGAGAAGTAGTAAATGGGAGGAATATATACCAGCTGACTTTTTCCTATTTAAATAGTTTTGAATTTTCTCTGACATATACCAACCTGTAAAACATTGAATTGGAGTGCTTAGACATTGCCGATGAGTCCAGTAGCCGTTATTAAGTCTCTTACATATGCAGCATGTTGGGAGTGTCGTAACTAATCTCTTAAGACAATCAGGACATATTTCAAAACCCACTCTTGAGCAAAAACCACACTGTTTAGGAAATAGAAATTCAATTATTTTCATACATTAAGTCTACAAAACCATTATGAAAAATATTTGATAAAAATTCGTTTATGGATTATGATGTTATGCGCATTTTATATATCAAACAGTTGAAAATTGTGATAAAGAAGAATGGAGTTCTCTCAGTCATGTTTCTCTTGTTCCTGACTAAGATTCTTGGTTTTTTCAAACTTAGGATATTTGCGCAGCTATTTGGGGCGTCTCATGAGTTAGATATTTTTTGGGCAGCATTTACTATTCCTGACATAATTTTTATGGTTTTAGTTGCTGGTTCTATAAATGCAGCGATAATCCCAATACTGACAGACAAGCTATATGATAAAGGGAAGAGAAGTCTAAACAAGCTTTTTAGACAGCTGACTACAGTATTTTTCTTACTGTGCACTATACTAGTTGTTGTAACTCTGATTTTTTCCAATGGAATTACCAACTGGATTATTAACAATGAATATGCTCATAGGGTATTAAATATTAGTTACAAAATAGGAGGAGGTGACTATGAATTATTCCTAAATCTGTTTAGAATTGGGTTGCTATCGCCCCTTTTCTTGAGTTTAAGCGCCTTTGTTACAGCATACTTACAAGTAAGAAAACAATTTTTTATTACATCCCTAGCACCTCTCTTTTACAATGTCGCAATGATGTTTGGAACATATATTCTGGTTAAACAGTTTAATTTAGGTGTAATGGCTATTGGAATCTCTGCAGTTGTGGGATCCATTATTCATCTAGGAGTACAGCTTCCATCACTAATTAAGTACTACAAAGAAGCAAATGGTATTGGGATTAAACTAAAAGAAATAGTTAAGAATTCCGATATCTGGCAAGCCTTTTCCCTAGCATTTCCTAGAATGTTAGGAGTCCTAGGGGAACAATTAAATACAGTTGTTAATACATTTATTAGTTTTACTCTTACCTCAGGGGCTCTTAGTGCCTATAGGTTTGCATATAGTCTACATCTTTTCCCAGTAAATATTGTAGGAAGTGCTGTTGCACAAGTCGCTTTACCCGATCTAGCTCAGTACTGTTGTAAGAAGGAAGATGATAACTTTAAAAGGGTTTTAAACGAATCCATTCAACTATCATTATATTTGGTACTTCCAATGGTTGCTGTCTTTCTTGTTTTAAGGTTACCAATAGTTCGTTTAACATATGGAACTGGTGCTTTTGACTGGCAAGATACACTGCTTACATCTTGGTCTTTAGCGCTACTGTCAGTATCAATTCTTGGACAGACCTTAGTACAGATCTTATTACGAGCTTTCTATGCTCTAAAGAATACATGGAAACCATTAATAGCAATTCTTTCTGGGATATTAATAAATCTCCTTGGAGCATACTTTTTAACGAATTTCTTCAGCCACTATTATGACTGGAGGCCGATTGTTGAACAGATTTGGATACAGGTTTCGCAAGCAAATGGTCAAGGGATTTTACCTGTAATTAAATCCTTTATTAAAGATACTAGTGAATGGATGACTACTAGAGGTGGATCCAGTTTAGGAGTTGGGGGGCTGGCTTTAAGTCTTAGTATTTCTTACTTAATTCAGACAATTGTTGCTACACTAATGTTGAACAAATTGAGGAAAGTTTTCTCTTGGGAAGAGACCATAGCACCTATTCTTAGTAAAGCTGTAAATACATTAATAATGATATTAGGGATGTATTTTGTTTTCAGGCTTTTTGATTTCCAGCTTGATACCACGAGAACAATTCAGGTTATTATTCTAACCATTGTAACAACTCTCTATGGTGGAATATCCTACTTCATAGGTTCTAAAATCTTTTCACCTAAAGAGTATCGAATGGCTCTAAAAACTGTCCAAAAGATCCTAGGTAGGTTCTCCTTAAAACAAAAGGAGTAGTGTATGAAGAGATTTTTTAAAATTCTTGTTAAATTTTCCCTCTTTATCCTTTTTTCAATTCTTCTCTTAGGAGGATACGTTTTTCTTAGATACAGAAGTTGGGAAAAAGATTTTGAAAGAGTCATTAGGGAAGAATACTTAATCACACAGGAGAATGTTGCGACAGTATCTTTAGAAGAAAGGCTAGTAGAGTTTGTTGTCTCTTCTTCAGATACGGAGTTTTTAGAGCTAGAAGTAAATGAGTTTGGGGCTATACTTTTCGACGTGTTAGATGGTTATACCAAAGGGAAGCCAGTTCTTACAGGGATGTATATATATCCAGCAGATTCAAAATGGGTAATTTATGTTAAATTTGAATACAAAAGTATAGAAGTTTGGTTCTCAATAGATTTAAATAAGGATAGCATACAGACTGCACAACTTTATACAAAAGAGATATACTGTGGCCCATTCCCGATACATAATTATACTGATTGGGAAGAGGCAATTAACAAGGGAATTGCAGATGCAATAGTGACGCTCAATGAAAATGGGTTTGTTGGTCGATATATTGAGAACATTGAATTACTTGAAGATGGAATTGTGTTTAAGGGCTCAAGATATTGACATATTTCGAGAATATCTTTAAAATCTTTAGCAGTCTGTTTTCGGATTTGCTAATTAAATTATTTTATCTATTTAAGAAATGGCAAAAGAAATAAATATACAGCCTTTAGGTAGCAGAGTTTTAGTACAACCCGAAGAGGTTCAAGAGAAGACCCCTGGTGGTCTTGTTATCCCCCCTAATGCTTCAGATGAGAAGAGACCTTCATACGGGAAGGTCATTAAGCTAGGGAAAGGAAAAGATGATGATGGAAAAGCTCTAAAGTTTGATGTGAAGATCAACGATATGGTCTACTTCAAGAAATATGCTCCTGAGCAAATAGAAGTCGAGGGGGAGGAGCTATACATAGTTGATACTGATGATATTTTGGCTGTTACAAAATAACTACTTAAATTATTACTAATATAAAAATGGCAAAAGAAATAATATATAACGATGGAGCTAGAAAGTCTTTAAAAGCGGGAGTAGATACGATAGCTAATGCAGTTAAAACTACTTTAGGTCCTAAGGGTAGAAATGTAGCTATTGCTAAATCTTTTGGTTCTCAAGTTGTTACTAAGGATGGGGTGACTGTGGCTAAAGAAATCGAAGAGAAGGATCCTTTTAAAAACGTTGGAGTTGAGATGCTCAAAGATGCCGCTAGAAAGGTTAATGATTTAGCTGGGGATGGAACTACTACAGTAATTGTTCTTGCCCAAGCTATAGCTAACGAAGGATTTAGAAATGTAACTGCTGGTTCTAACCCAATAGCACTCAAGAGAGGTCTAGACAAAGCAGTAGATATTGTTGTAGATGAACTTGTTAAATCATCTAAAAAGATTAAAGGGAAAGAGGAGATATCACAGGTTGCTACTATTTCCTCAAACGACGATAAAGAGCTTGGTGATATGATAGGGAAAGTTTTTGAGAAGGTTGGAAAAGATGGAGTAATTACTGTTGAAGAGGCTAAAGGCTTCGATGATGAAGTAGAGTATACAGAGGGGATGCAATTTGATCAAGGATATGTAAGTGCATACTTTGTTACAGACCCTGAGAGTTTACAAGCTGTTATGGATAATCCATACATATTTGTTACAGATAAGAAACTTTCGAATCTTCAGGATATTCAAGCTATTGCAGAAAAGGTTCTATCTACTGCAGACAGACCCTTGGTGATAATTGCTGATGATATTGAGAATCAAGCATTAGCAACTTTAGTTGTAAACCAACTTAGAGGAACTCTTAACGTTGTTGCTGTTAAAGCTCCAGGATTTGGAGACAGAAAGAAAGAGTTTCTTAAAGATATTGCAACAGTAACAGGTGCAGAGTTTATATCTGAGGAGGTTGGAAAAACTTTGGATTCAGTTTCTCTAACAGATTTAGGAGGAGCCAAGAAAGTTATAATTAGTAAAGAAGAGACTATAATTGTACAAGGGACAGGAACCCAAAAAGAGATAAATGCTAGAGTTACCGAAATAAGGACACAGATTGAACAATCTTCATCTGATTATGACAAAGAGAAATTACAAGAAAGGCTTGCTAAATTAGCAGGAGGAGTTGCGGTAGTGAAAGTTGGTGCGGCATCAGAGGTAGAAGCTAAAGAAAAGAAACAAAGGGTTGAAGATGCTATTAACGCAACCAGAGCAGCCATCGAAGAAGGTGTTGTTGTTGGTGGAGGGTTGGCATATCATAATGCTAAGAAATTCTTAGACAAAGTAGAGTTTGAAGATCCTGATGAGCAACTAGGTTTAGAGATTCTAAAAAGTATTTTGAGTGAACCACTAAAGCAAATTGCACAAAATGCAGGTCAAGATGGTGCCGTTGTTGCCTCTAAGTGCGAAGGGAATACAGGATATAATGCAAAGACTGGAGAGTATGTAGATATGCTTAAAGAGGGGATAATAGACCCTGTTAAGGTTACGAGATTGGCATTGGTAAATGCGGCATCAGTTGCAACCATGTTAATAACCACAGAAGCTGTTGTAGCAGAGATTAAAGAAGAGGGAGATAATGTACCTACAATGCCTGCAGGAGGTATGCCAGGGATGATGTAATATCAACTTCTCTAGAAATGAAAAGGACCCACATGGGTCCTTTTTCTTTAGCACTAATATCTAATTTCCTGAGCTAGGATTTTTCCTAAAATATTTGTATTTCTTTTCTCATATCTATCTGCCGATAGCTTCTGGGACTCCCTTACTAGGACAAGGTCATTTCTTTTAGGTACAATTTCAGTTGATATGTATAAAACACCCTTCTTATTTAAATATTCATAGTTACTCTCTATTAAAGAAGTATCTATTGCGATACATTTGCGATCTATTTTGTAAATCCATTCTGGACAAATATAGTAATAATTTGTTTGACTAGGCAAAAATCTATTAGATTGAGGTAATTTTAAAAACAGGGGAACCTTGTAATCCATGCTGTTATATTTCTCAGGGATATGTTTTTCGAGAAGTTGAGACTTAGAAATATTCAATGCACTTGATAATTCATCAATCTTTTTATGCGGTTTACTCTCATCCCTTTCATATCTCGAAATCATCTCCCAGCTAATACCAACTTTATCTGCTAACTGTTGTTGTGTTAATTCGGCTCTCTCCCTATATATTCGAATATTTTCCCCTATGTAGTTCTTGTTCATAATTACGTATTTTAATGGGCAGAGAAATCTAAAAGTATAGAAGGGGGTTTCTTATTTATGAAATGACTTCTAACCAGTGCTTAGATATCCACTCTTTTGAATCCTTATACAAATCGAAAAGTTCCCTCTTCTTCAGTTCTTTTTTAACTATTCCTCCCTGATGAGGATATTTGTATTTTTTCTTAAGTGGAGAACTAAACCCATGGGAATAGTGACATAGTTCATGAGCAATTGTTGATTTAACAACATATTCAGGAATATGGTCATATGAAAAATATCTTGTAACTGTAATTAGCGATACTGAAGGATTGTCGTAAATATTTTTATCAGTCTTATGTTCTTTTACATATCTTTCAAATGTTTTTCTATCTTTTATTAACTTAATACTCCCCAATTGTCTCTTAGCATGCTTCCCATACCTTATACTAACAAGATTTAATCTTGGGATATCAGAGAAATGATTCTCCCAGATATCGTATAGTAAATTTTCTAAGTATATGTTATCTCTCATCCTGAGTACATGATATATTATAGATATACATGAAAAATATTATACAGAATAAAGCAAAGACTTTGTTGCAGGTGATTAAGTTCTTCTACGGCAAGTATACTAAAGAAGTAATAATTAGAGATATCCTGTTTGTTGTGGTTACTGTGTCTGAGATGATAGCAATTACTGTCTCTGGAAAATTCTTAGATGCAACACTTAATCTCATCAGCAATTCTGACTCTTTTGATATCTATGGGTACCTTAGAACTGACTCCTTTTACTTTCTATGTATATCTCTACTGCTTTGGATATTTATTGCAGTGGGGGATAATATTAGAATACAGATTCATCAGAATATTGCTGAAAAGGTATGGAAGGATACTAGTCTTTCTGTAATAACAAAAATCTCGAATTCAAACTTACAGGATATTGAGAAACCCAAATTACAAAATCTAATGGATTACATTCCTAATTACTCAATTGATAATCTAATATCCTCATTCTCTTCCTTTTCAAATTTAGTTTATCAATTAGTCAGAGGGATAACTGCACTAGCGATCCTTTACTCACATCTGGGACCTTCTGTATTAGTTCTAGTGCTTTTTGTTTTTCCTGAAGTTCTACTTTCACATTTCAACAGGAAATTGATTCAGATGTACAACGATAGGAAGGTTGATTCTTTGAAGTTAACGAATTACATTTACTATACACTAGCTACAGATATTGGGAATTTTAACGAACTAAGAGTTGATAATACCTATGACTATCTGAGAAAGAAATATACATGGGCTAGGAATGGATATTTGAGGGGTTTGTTTAGGAGAAGAAAGCATTTCAGGATAGATAAAATATTTGGGGCTGTCATTGGTCAGCTTTTCAAATATATCTATCTTATCTATCTTGTAGCTTATGCCATAATTAATAAGGTAAGTATCGGAATATTTAGTGCTCTTTTCGGATATGTGAATGTTGTATATGGTTCTTCTTTTGAAGTGTTTAATACTATTGCACTTCTAGATAATCGTCTTTCATATGCCTCAAAGTATTTTGAGTTTATAAATCACAAAGGATTTGGAGATGAGAATCATGGATATGCCAAGCTGTCTAAAGGGGCTCCAGAATTAGAGCTACTTAAACTAGATTTCGCATATCCAGATGAGCCAGAGAGAAAGGTTTTAGAAAACCTCTCTCTTACTATTAAAGCTGGTGAGAAAGTTGCATTCTTTGGGGGTGATGGCTCTGGAAAGAGTAGTATCATTAAATTGCTTTCTGGTCTATACATGGTGAATTCGGGTGACTATCTTATCGGTGGGTATTCAATTAAAGAATTAGATAGAGGTCAACTGAAGAGGAAAATCTCTGTTACATTCCAAAGTTTTGTAAATTATAGTTTTAGTATTAAAGAAAATATTACACTTGCGGGAAAGAAAAGATTGGATGAGAAGCTTTATAAAGAAGTAAAAAAGATATGTGAGATTGATAAGTTTATGAAGAGAGAAGGTCTTACTGATGACTTAAAGCTTGGGAAATACCTTGATGGGAAAGAGTTATCTCCAGGATATTGGCAAAGACTTGCTATTGCTAGAATGTTGTATAGGAATAGGGATATATTCATACTAGATGAGCCTTTTACCTTTATTGATGGCCCATCAAGAGAAAAAATAATGAAAGGAATTCTTAAATTTGCAGGTGCTAAAAGGACAGTAATATTGATAAGTAGAGATACTGACGTCTTAGATATGTTTGATCATATATATGTAATTGAGAAAGGTCATATCACTGAGAGGGGTGATTGGAAGAAATTGCTTAAAAAGAGGGGAAAATTCTACGAAGAGGTGAAGTATAATAGATAACTATTTTCATTGACTTATTATAGTAATAATATATATAATAACACTATATATACTAGTATTTGAGCTACTGTGTAAAGATTTAGCTAGTTGCATGACCTAATTAGGAATTGATTGAGATTGTGTTGATCTCTAGGTCTGCCCCCTATCCAACATTAATCTCTCGTTTATGTATATTATTTTTTATATCTATAT
>Ga0209121_10000260_pt1 | contig 56629 bp, 60 predicted proteins | sample Cruoilmetagenom3_FD_187292 | JGI IMG/M metagenome (GOLD analysis project Ga0209121, IMG submission 187292) | Oil polluted marine microbial communities from Coal Oil Point, Santa Barbara, California, USA - Sample 3 (SPAdes) (version 2) | ecosystem: Environmental > Aquatic > Marine > Oil seeps ... | reverse complement strand
ATCCTGTAACACCACTCATTAATAGAGAAAATAATACGCTGAGGCATCTTGTAATGCCCTATTTCAAGGCGACCGTAGGTCCTGTCTATCTTGAGGGAGAAATCAATTACATCTTCGGCACGACGGAATATGATGATGGATCAACAAAAGACATGGATTATGACGGCTGGAGCGGTTATATCATGGCCAAGGTTCCTCTCGATCAGTTCTACGTTGGTGGCCAGTTTGCCTATGTTGAGGGTGACGATCCGGATAGTCGTGATAACGAAGCCGGGCACACCGGTCAGGATTATAATCCCTGCCTGATCCTGTTCGGTAATGATAAGCTGTATAAATGGACAGGCGACATGGGTCATTATGGTGCGACAAATGACACGATGGAAAACGCTTTTCTCTATCAGATCTTCGCAGGCATGAAGCCGATCGAGAAACTGGATGTGAGGGCGTCTCTTACCTATGCAGAGGCTGATGAGACACCGGAGATTGCTGGTGTGCAATATGTCGATGACGATTACGGCACCGAGTTTGACATCACCGCTACCTACAAGATTTATGACAACCTGAGCTATATGGTAGGCTTCGGTTACCTCTGGACCGGTGATTACTACAAGGGTGCAGATTCTGGCAACAAGATTGATGACAACTATCTTGTCATGAACAGACTGACGTTGAAGTTCTAAGTTAAAACAGTGGCATGGACAAACTTGTTTGTCCGTGTGAAGTTTTCCAAAAAGCCCCGTGGAGCAATCCACGGGGCTTTTTTTGTTTTGGGGGATTGCTGTTGACCCACCGGTGCTGGTATGGTAAATTTCCTTATTAAATATATGAAAGGCAGGAGGTTGACCTGTGAAGGTTAAAGAAATAATCTTTGTTGTTGAGGAAGATCCGGAAGGAGGATTTACCGCCCAGGCACTCGGGCATTCTATTTTTACGGAAGGTGAAACTTTACAGGAGCTTAAAGGAAATGTTAAAGATGCTTTAGAATGTCATTTTGAGAAAAGAGAAATGCCTCTTTTGATTCGTTTACATATAGTTAGAGAGGAAAAATTCGCTTATGCCTAAAGTTCCAAGAGGTATCTCTGGAAGAGAATTAGCAAAACTGCTTGAGAAGTATGGATACGAAATTGCGAGAGAAACAGGGAGTCATATAAGGCTTGTGTCTAAGTTTAGAGATAAAGAGCATAAAATTACTGTGCCTGACCACCGCCAAATTAAAATTGGAACTTTGAACAATATCTTAAATGATTTAGCTGATTACCTGAAGATGGATAAGAAGGGGCTTGTAAACGAACTGTTTAAGAAGTAAACAATTCACAATATATGGGTGACCCCAAAATTATTATTCAAAATGAAAGGAAATCGGCTGCTGCCTGATTTGCATTGTTCTTCTCATTCCCACAAGGAGCGTGAAAACGAGGGGAGGAGGCACTTTATGAAACAGTTTGTTTTAACCGACTATGTAGAACAAGCGATTGCTCAAGCAATCTATGACAAATTGGAAGACGGAACGTTTGTTGGTCGTATTCCAATATGTAAAGGTGTGGTAGCGTTTGGTCATACCCTTCGTGAATGTGAGGATGAGCTGCGCTCAACTCTTGAAGACTGGATTTTAGTTGGCTTGAAGCTCGGACACCCTTTGCCCGTGATTGCTAGTATAGATCTGAACAAGGAGCCGAGGTATGAGTCAGTGGGTGCCGTGCGAACTTAAAGAAAAATACGGCAAATTACAGGCGAAACGTCTCTTGAAAAAAGTTGGCTAATAATGAGAGTAATCTACGATCCCGAGACAGACACGGTGAGCATCATTTTTCGAGAAGCCCCCGTGAAGGAGAGTGATGAACTACGGGAGGGACTAATAGTCGATTATGGAGAGGATGGCAAAGTCGTTTCCATAGAGTTGTTGGATGCCACAGAGAACGTCGCCGAACCTGATAGTATACATTATGAACTAAAAGGTAAGAAAGCTGCTGTTTTATAATAGGCTTTTTGTGTAAAATTCCTTTAAAAAAGGAGTAAACCGAAATAAACAGAATCTATGGCAATACGGCCGGTCTTAAGGCCGGACAGATCAAAAGAATCAGGCAGCTTTACAGAAGGAGAATTCCCCCGGAGAGAATCCTCACCCATGAGTTGACAAGGAACCTTGCCGAACTCTCCCGTGAGATAAACCGCCAGATCGGCATACTAATAAGCCGAAAGGGCGAGGTAAACTATGTCATCATCGGGGATCACAGGGAGATAGTAATCCCCGACCTCGGCGGATTCAGATCCTCCTCCACCCGCCTCAAGGGCCTCCGGCTCATTCATGTCCACTTAAACGGAGAAAAGCTTACCCGGGACGATCTCACCGACCTGGCGCTTCTCAGGCTCGATCTGGTCTGTGCCGTCGAAGCTGATTCTAACGGTATGCCGGGGATGGTACACACCGCCCACCTGATCCCGGAGAACCCCGACGGAAAATACTGGCTCTTCCTGAAACCGACCCCCCCATCCGAAATGAATCTCAATTTTGCCGATTTCATCCAGGCCCTGGAGGAAGAGTTTGCAAGAAAGCAAAAGATGAGAGCGGTCGACTCCGCTGAACGTGCATTTCTCATGAGGGTGGAAACCGATCCACTTTACGACAGTCAGAATTCCATGGCTGAATTGAAGGAGCTTGCCATATCATGCGGTGTTGAGGTTCTCGATTCCACCATCCAGTACAGGAGCAGGATCGATCCGAAATTTCTGTTAGGGAAAGGAAAATTCTCAGAACTCACTATCAAGGCACTTCAGATGGGGGCAAATCTCCTCATCTTTGACCATGAAATCACCCCCGCCCAGATACGCAACATTGCCGATTTTACCGAACTGAGGGTAATCGACCGCACTCAGTTGATACTCGATATCTTTGCCCGGAGGGCGCACAGCAGGGAGGGGAAGATACAGGTAGAACTCGCCCAGTTGAAGTACCTTCTTCCCAGACTTGTCACGAAAAACACGGCAATGTCCCGTCTCACCGGAGGTATCGGCGGGAGAGGGCCGGGAGAAACAAAGCTTGAGATTAATCGACGACGCGTCAGGGATAAAATTCGTCATCTGGAGCAGGGGCTGAAGGGTATTCAGAAGGCCCGGAGACAGCGTAGAGTGAAGAGAGGAAAAAGGGAGCTTCCGGTCATCTCAATCATCGGCTACACCAATGCGGGCAAATCCACACTCCTCAATACCCTGACAGAAAGCAGGGTTTTTACAGAAGACCGCCTCTTTGCCACCCTTGATCCGAAAAGCTCAAGGCTCCGTTTTCCAAGGGATACAGAGGCGATTATAACGGACACCGTTGGATTTATAAGAGATCTTCCCCGGGAACTCTTTGCCGCATTCAGGGCAACCCTTGAGGAACTGGATGATGCGGATATCCTCCTTCACGTCATAGACATAAGCAGCCCGAACTTTGAGGAACATATAATAGCTGTCGAAAAGATACTGGGGGAGTTGGACTTAGCGAATAAACCTGTCATCAGGGTCTTCAATAAAGAGGACCGTTTCCCCGATAAAACACTTCTTGAGACCTTGTGCCGCCGGTTTCAGGCCACGGCCATATCGGCGCTGGATCGAGAAACCCTTCATGGTCTTATAGGAAAAATGGAAACTTACGTTAATAAAAATATCAGAATAGAAAATTTGATGCAGTCGTAAAAAGTCGTGAACAGGGTCATTGCGAGAAGCGAGTGAGCCTTTAGCCGCGAGCGAAGCGTGGCGGGACGAAGCAATCTCATATTTCCTTATACAAATCTATCCATTCTTTATTTTTGCTGTTGATCAGATCAATTTTCCTTTGCCTTGAACCTGCTTTTAGCTGTTTTTCTCTTAAGATAGCATTTTCAGGATCCTGAAAGACCTCATAATGGACAAGTTTCGTAACTCTGTATTTCTTCGTAAATCCATCAATCAGTTTTTCTTTGTGTTCGTATACCCTTCTTTTCAGATTATTAGTTATACCTGTGTAGAGAACGGTATTATGTTTATTTGTCATTATATAAACATAGTATTGTTTGTTCATTTGTACTTTCTTTTTCAGATTGTGGAGCCTGCCTTGAGATTGCTTCGGCTGACTTCATCAGCCTCGCAATGACAGGCGAGGAATCTCGCTCCTCGCAATGACGTTAAGGGTGTCATTGCGAGGGCATTAGCCCGAAGCAATCTTGCCCCTCGCAATGACGATGGGAAAGTGACTTCACCCCCCTGTAATAGCATGTTCTAACGTGACCTCCTCACATGTTAGTTTCGAAAACTTTCCCCACCAGCTCAGCGTATCTCCGGGAAGCTCCCATATTTGAGATGACTTTTTTTCTTCCCTTTTCACCTTTGCGCAGGAGTGTCTCTGGATTTTTCAAGAGCCCAAGTATTCCTTTTAGGAGCTCATCGCCATTTTTAATAGCGATGCCTGCTCCCGACTCCTCCAGCAGAGCCTTCTCATCCGTGAAATCCTCCATGGAGGGACCATAAAAGATTACTTTGCCCCAGGCGGCCGGTTCAAGTATGTTCTGTCCTCCTCTGGGAACGAGACTTCCCCCGCAAAAAACAATGGTGGCCAGGCTGTAAACCTTGAAGAGTTCCCCTATGACATCGACGATGATGACCCGTTCATTCGAACGCTCCCTCCCGTTTTTTATCCCGGTCATCATAATGCAATCAGAAAACCCGGCTTCACTTGCAAGAGAACATACTTCATTGCCTCTTTCGATATGCCGTGGTATAAAAATAAGTTTAAAATCGGGGTATTCTTCAAGGAGTTTTCGGTAGACATCCAGGATTATTTCTTCTTCGCCGGCGTGTGTGCTTCCAGCCACGAATACCCTTGATCCCGGCGCTATGTTCAGCTTTCTTGATATTTCCTCTTTTAATTTTGGATTCACCATTGCCGCAAGACTGTCATACTTTGAATTTCCGAGCACGTGGACCTTTGAAGAAGGCGCACCCAGAGCACGTATCCGGTCGGCATCCACCTCAGATATTACCCCAACCTCGTTAACTGTACTCAATACTTCTCTCCAGAAGAAGCGGGTTATAAAGTAGTTTTTGAAAGAACGTGGTGATACCCTCCCGTTAACCATGACCACTTTGACGCCTTCATTCCTGCAAATCCGGATGAAATTTGGCCAGAGTTCCGTCTCTACCGTGACAAATATATCAGGTCTTACAAGATTTATAACCCGCCTTATCACGAACGGTATATCGAGAGGATAGTAGATATATGACGTGGCATCGGGGGCGATCCTCTCCGCCATCTCCTGGCCGGTCTCCGTGCTGGTGGAAAGGAGAATGCACGCAGAAGGGAAATTTTTTCTGAGGGAAGAGATAATAGGTGCGGCTGCTGTAACCTCGCCAACCGATACGGCATGTACCCATATCCTGGGACTGCCCCCCATTTTTTTAAAAATTTCGGGCTTGATTAAACCGAATTTCGGTCCAAGACTTTTTCTGTACTTCCCTGTAAGGATCATCTTTAGAAGATAATAGGGAACAAGAAAAAAAGCGGTAATAAACAGGATTATGTTATATGCTGTGTACATCGATCACCTTTCAAGTATTGACATCCATATCTTAGTATAGTATCAGTTTTAATACGTTTTGTTAATACCCTCCAGGAGGTACAATATGAAAATAAACAGTAAATTTTGCGGTCTTGTTATGGCAGCTCTTCTTATCATTACTATTGTGGCCTGTCAAAGTTACCAGAGACAGGTTGTGCCCTTCAAAATGCCCGCCGCCTATCCAAATATAACTGAGGCTGCCGGAGCCCTTATTGCAGCAAAGGCCTATGATAATAAAAAAGAGGCGGAATCAGCTTTTGGATTTGACATCAGGGGAGCGGGAATATTTCCCGTCATGGTTGTCTTTGATAATAAAGGAAAACATCCGATAGAGATTGTCGCAGCTCAAACATTTCTGGTGGACAGTGAAAATAATCTCTGGCCGGTAATTGATGCAAGGCTTGCTTATGATCGAATATCGAAGAAGACTGAACTTGGCAAAGTCGCCCCCGAGGGGGCAAAATCGGGGCTGCTTGCCGGCACTGCAGGGGCGATTATCGGTGCGGCAATCGGGATTGTGTCGGGACATAATGTTGGCGATGCGGCGATGAAAGGCGCAGCCGTGGGCGCAGCCGCCGGCTTGACAATGGGAGGTGCAGCGGGATTGTCAGATCAGGATGTGCAAAGGGAGATAAGGGAGGATCTGGAGACAAGATCCCTCGAAAGCCGGCCGGTAACCCCTCATGAAATTGCCCATGGGTTTATTTTCTTCCCCGGAGAGGCAAAGCAGGCGAAGGAATTGAGGCTCCGTATCAGAGAAGTGGACTCAGGTGTGTCACACGCGCTCATCATGAAATTCTGAACGAATGAGATTGTCACGCCTTCGGCTCGCAATGACAGTATAGGTCATTGCGAGGAGGCTAAAGGCCGATGAAGCAATCTACGAAGGGATATCCTTATGAAAAAGATAGCTCCATCCATACTTTCTGCCGATTTCAGTAAACTCGGCGAAGAGATCCTGGCGGTGGAAGAGGCGGGGGGGGACCTGATTCACATAGATGTTATGGATGGTCATTTTGTTCCTAACATTACCATCGGATCTTCCGTAATAGCTTTACTGAGAAAGGTCACAAATCTCCCTTTCGATGTCCACCTGATGATCGAAAAACCGGGGAGGTTTATAGAGGCCTTCGCCGCAGCCGGAAGCGATATGATCACCGTCCATGCCGAGGCAGCAGATCATCTCCACAGGACAATAGGACTAATAAAGGAGCAGGGGATCAGGGCCGGAGTTTCTCTGAACCCGGCAACCCACCTTTCACAGGTTGAACAGATCATTACAGATGTGGATATTCTTCTTATAATGACGGTAAATCCCGGTTTCGGAGGCCAAAAATTCATTGAGAGTATGCTTCCCAAGATAAGAAAAGGAAGAGATATGATAGATTCGATTTCTCCCGGTGTCCTCCTGGAGGTGGATGGAGGTGTAACACTCGATAACATAAAGCGCATAGCTGATGCCGGCGCAGATATTTTCGTAGCTGGTACAGCAGTTTTTGGGAGCGGGGATTATAATCAAACCATAGGGAAGATGAAAAAAATTATAAATCCTTAAGGTTATGCATATAATTATTGACGGATATAATCTTATCAGACAGTCGGATTCTCTGAGACGTTTCGAAAGGATCAGCCTGGAAAATGGGCGTAGAGAATTGATCAGGAGGATTTCACTCTACAAAAAGGCAAAAGGACACAGAATAACTATCGTTTTTGACGGATGGGTGAATGGTTCCCTGATGGAGGAGCGCGACCGGGAAGAGGGAATTGACATAATATATTCCAGAAGGGGGGAAAAAGCGGACGAAGTCATAAAAAGAATGGCAAAAAATGGGGAAGAAGAGATCGTTGTCGTTACATCGGATAGGAGCATAGCAGATTCTGTCAGTAGAAACGGTGGAGTTGCCATTGCTTCCCCGGAGTTTGAAGTTAAAATGGAAGGGATGTCCCGTGATGATTACCATCCTTCGGATGGTGAAGAACAGTATGGTGAAATGTCCGGTGGAACAAAAAAGAAAGGCCCATCGCGAAGGATTTCCAAAAAAGAGAGGGCAGTACTGAAAAGGACAAGAAAGTTGTAAATAAGTTATAGGCAAATACCAATAAGGAGACGCTCAAGCACAAGCTTCGGGTTTTTCCCGGTAGTTTTCAGGGCAATATCAACATCGACAAGAGTTTCTAAATACCCTACAAGCTCCTCGCAGGTGAACCTTCCGGAGTTTTTTAAAGCATTATAGATTACATAGGGATGCTGGGCGGCAAGGCCCCCACCATTTTTGTATTCTTTTATCTCAGGATAAAGGGTTTTCTGAAATCGGTTATAGTCCATTTCAGAATGGAATGAGGGAAAGTTTCCCGATCTTAAAAAAATCTTTGCATGAAGAAGAAGTCTTATCTCTCTGGTTATCATCGACAGAATTGCAAGATGGTGAATGCCTTGATCGAGCAGATCTCTCAAGGTCAAAAGGGCTTTTCCCAGATTCTTTCCGGTTAGTGCGGAAGTCAAATCAAACAGGGAATCTTCTTTTGTTCTTCCTATGGCATCCTCGATGTCCTGCTCCGTAATTATTGATCTGTCACCGGTATATGTAATCAGTTTTTCCAGCGCCCCTCTGAAATTCCTCAAGTTAAAACCGGTCTTTCTCTCCAGGGCTGAAAATGCCTCCGCCGGGAGCTTCTTTTTCGTTCCCGCAAGGAGTTCTTCCGCCGTATCCTGCAGCAGTTTCTTCTGCCTCTTTTTATTCTTCACCTGAGAAAAATCGAGGATGACTCCAATATCAGATATTGCTTTAAAAAGTTTTTTTCTCCTGTCTACAGGAGAATCGGCGGTCAGTATCAGACAGTTGCATTCCGGGAAACCACCTGTTAAAACATCCGCAAGAGCCTGTGAGTCTTCCCGGGGGCGCCCCATGTTTATGCCGCGACTGTCGCAGAAATCGATCACCTTCGGCAGCCACTTTTCCCTATCTTCCCCGCCATTGCTACCAACCATTTCATTCCATTCATCATCGGGAATCTTCTTCCAGCCACCGTCTCTCAGGTCATGTAACGTCCAGCCGACCATTTTCAAAAAAGATACAAAGGCCTTCGCTGCTTCGGGCGGATTGTCTTCTAAATTTTTAACGATTTTTTTTATAAGGATCGGCAGGGTGGTTTTGGAATGGAAAAAACGCGAATTCGCTACTACTACGACTTTTCTCCCGGGAATCAGGGGAGGGGTGAGGATGGATTCACATATACTGTCGACGTCTTCATTCTCCCCGTCCATATAGAAGAGATTAAGGTCTCTGTCCACTTCGGGGAGGACAAGGCTGATTATCTTATCAAGGGCATCCTTTACTAAATATTCCTCATCTCCATAGATGAGATAGCAGGGGGCAACCTCTCCTTTTTTAATATCTCGAAGGACAACATCCAGAGGTTTTCCTGTATTACTTGCCAGAAAGCCCAATTGTTTCACCGCAAAGTTGTAAAGATTAATGATATGGTTTAAGTGAACTAAAGTTGATGGTCTCGTAAAAAGTCATAAACCAAGTCATTGCAAGAAGCGCAGTGACAGAACAATCTAATGAATACAGCCAGTTATAGTACACGAGATTGCTTCGCTTCGCTCGCAATGACAGCTTTTTTGACTTTTTACGAGACCATCAAAGTTATGGAATTTGATCTTTAACTTTAGTCACTCTTTTCCTAATATCTGCGATGTCGGGCCTTGATGAGTCTTCTACGAGCTTCCAGAGCTTTCCTCTTTCTCTTTACAGAGGGTTTCTCATAAGCTCTGCGTAACTTGAGTTCCTTGAATAACCCGCTCTTGGAGAGTTTATTCTTGAGAACTTTCAAGGCTCTTTCTACGTCATTGTCAAATACTTTTACTTCCAAAATATTCCTTCCTTCCTTTGTTTGGTTGGTGACACAAAAAAGGGGCAGTACAGCATTACTTCAACCCCGTGCTGTACACTACCCCAGAATTCTACCTATCTTGTATCACTCTCCTTACTTTGTCTTTAGCTCCTCGCCAAGCACGATATTCCTCAACGCCTCCAGAAATTCTTCATTCTCTTCATGGCTTCCTGCTGTTACTCTCATACAATTTTTCAGGACGCCGGTGGCGTTGAAATTTTTTATCAAAATCCCACTTTTTATCAAAAAATAATATATACTATCTGTATCGAAAGAACAATGGAAAAGAATAAAATTTGCGTCAGAAGTATATGGATGAATCTTATCAATTTTATTTAGTTCGTTGAAGAGTTCCTCCCTTCTGCTGACAATGTTATCCGACTGCTTTCGAAACTCTTCTTCATTCTCAATATAGAGGCGTGCTGCAACCTGTGAAAGGGCATTCAGGTTATATGGAAGCCTCACCTTATTCAGTTCATGTACAAGGGGAGGACTGCCGATAAGGATACCTATCCTCATGGCAGCAAGTCCCACTTTGGAGAGAGACCTCAGGATTACAAAATTTTCATATTTGTTAAGATACGGCAGAAACGTCTTCCCGGAAAAGTTAAAATAAGCCTCATCAACAACCACAATACCATCCGATTCTTTTATTATCGCCTCAATCCTGCCGGCATCAAAGCAATTGCCTGTGGGATTATTCGGATAGCTGAGGAATATCAGCTCCGGTGATTCGGTTGTTATAATTTCAAGCATGGATTCGACATCCAGATCAAACTGATTATCAAGTGGAACCTCGATTATTCTGTGACCGGTGTTAAAGGCAGATATCTTATACATGGCGAATGTGGGAACCGGAATCACGACACCTGAATTTTGCCCCTTTACTGCTATTAGAAGGGCCTGAATGAGTTCGTCCGACCCGTTTCCAATAATCAGCATATCATCATCAATCCCGTAGAGTTTGGCAAATCCCGCTCTAAGTTCGGGGGACCCCGGTTCAGGATACCGGTTCAGCGAGAGCTTCTTTATGCTTTCAAAAATCTTGCTTTTAAGAGAAGCGGGAAGGTCATAAGGGCTCTCATTCGCATCAAGTTTAATCCGGCATGGTATCTCGGGAGCAGAATATGCCTCCTGCCTTAACACTTCTTCTCGTATGAGTTTTTTAATATTCATCCACAACCGCCTTCTATTTAACCTAATATCCTCAAATCCTTCGGTATCCTTGTCAGAATCTCACAACCATCCTCTTTAACCAGAAACATGTCTTCTATCCGAACGCCCCATAGATCAGGAATGTAAATACCGGGTTCTATAGTAATTACCATGCCTGCCTCCAGAGAGCCTTCCGCTTTGGTGGATAATTGCGGAGCTTCGTGAACATCAAGACCTACACCATGACCTGTACCATGAGAAAAATGTTTCCCGAACCCTGCACTTTCTATATGGTTTCTAACAATTTTGTCAACTTCCCTGCAGGCGACCCCGGCCCTGATAAAATCCAGTGCCCGGTCATGAGCATCCTTGACAATACTGTATATCTCTTTTTGCCTGTCCGTTACGCTTCCAACGACAAAAGTGCATGTCTCATCAGAATGATAACCCCCATAGACAGCCCCATAATCTATAATCAGAAGGTCCCCTTTTGCAATCTTCCTGAATCCCGGTTTTGCATGGGGTAATGCGGAGTTTTCCCCTGAGGCTACTATGGATTCAAAGGAAACTCTCTCCGCCCCATTATCTCTCATCCGGTATTCCAGCTCCATAGCAATCTCTCTTTCTCTTATGCCCGGCCCGACAAGCTCCAGGGTGGAAATGAGCGCCTGTGATGATATCTCGATCGCTTTCTTTATCAATCCTATTTCGTTCTGGTCTTTAATTGCTCTTATGGAGTTGATCTCCCCAGACACCGGCCTGAGTTCCAGACCCCCAAATCTACCTTTTAGATTCAGATAGTGATCAAAGTTTATCGCTACCGATTCAAAACCTACCTTCTGTAACCCTGAATCGGTCACCACCTGAATGATTCCGTTTGTTTTATCACTGTATTCGAAAACTTCTGCTCCGTCAGTTTCTCCTTTTGCCTGTGTAACATAACGACCATCCACCATCAAAACAACTTTATTCTCCCCGACAAGAAGGGCTCCATCGCTTCCTGAAAAACCGACCAGGTAGCGTATATTACTCATATCAAAAAAGAGAATGGCCTCTACTTCGAGGCCTGCCATTTTTGATCTGATCCGGGAGATTCTGTTAATCTGGTGCATGTTCTTTCATTTTATTCAGATTTATCAACCATTTATTCAACTCACTAATCACTGAAGCCCTCTTTTCTTCCGCAAGCATCTTCGGTTTATTCCCGTTCAGCATGGTCTTGACATCTTCCAATATCTCTGCCGCCTTGATGTTTCCCGCATCTGCCTGAAGGATTTTTTCCAGGACCTCACGAGACATCTCGAGATGTCCCTGCTTTTTGTAAAGTTCCGCCAGAGTTATTGTGTAGAAGTCTGGTGACACATCTTCAATGCCACCTTCTAAATCCTCCACGCTTTCTTCATCCAGGATGGAATCACGATATGAAGAACCGGTCAGGGAGTCAAGTTTTAGAGATACATCTTCAGTGGTTGGTGAACCGGAATTCAGTAGAATAAAATTCTGATAGTTTTTTATCGCCTTTTCGGTAAGACCCTTTTCCAGATAAATATCCCCCAGGTACTCAAAAACCCGGGACCAGTTGAGGATATCATCCTTGACATTCTTCAGGATTTCAATGGCCTCCTCCATCTTTCCCATCTTGACCAGTGAAGAACCAATAATGATCCTCGCATCTACATCACCTGGAAAACGATCAAGCCTTTCCTGTGCCAGAGCGGTGGCCATGTCAGGTAAATCCTGATCTAAATACGCTTCGGCCTTAGAAAGAAATTCTTTTCTACCTTCAAAATTCCTGAAATTCATATGGTTTTGATTTTTCTATTTTTATATAAAACAGATTGACACCGGTTTCCCGGCAGTGATAATAGGGTTTATGCAGACAATAGAGAACAAATACAAAGAGCGTGACTACGAAGTAAATATAAGATTCCCAGAATTTACCTGCCTCTGTCCCATGACTTCACAGCCGGACTTTGCCGAAATTATAATCAGTTACGTACCGAATGAACTGTTAGTTGAATTGAAATCTCTGAAGTTCTATTTGAACTCCTTTCGTGACAAAGGGATATTTCATGAAGAGGCGGTAAATAAAATACTTAGCGACTTTGTAGAAAAAATTCACCCCCAAAAAGTGGAGATTACAGGAAATTTTAATGTCAGGGGTGGGATACACACGACGGTAAAAGCATCATATCCGGATAGATGACCGGAGGTGTATCCTGCACCGCCTTTTTTATGTACTTTCTTTTAATGTTTCTCCAACAATTCGTGGAGTGATGAAGATTAAAATTTCCCTCTTATCTCTTGTTTTTGACTCCGTCTTGAACAACCACCCCAGAATCGGTATCTTCGATAGTCCGGGGACACCACTTATGCTTTTAGTTTCAGTCATCTTGTAAATTCCTCCCACCACAATTGTATCCCCATTTTTGACTACTATGGTCGAGTCCACCTCGCTTGTGTTTATGGGAGGATTTTCATTGCTTACGTTAGTCCTGGTCCAGTCCGCATAGTTATTCGTTGCCGTAACCTCCATAGAAATTCTATTATCAGGAGTGATCTTCGGTTGTACTTCTAACCGTAAAGCAGCATCCTTGAATTCTATTGTCCGGTTTCCCTCATTATCATATACAGCGTAAGGGATCTCCTCCCCCTGCTTTATAGTAGCCTTTATATCATCAAGGGTTGTTACCTTGGGAGAAGATATGATTTTTCCTTCTCCCGTAGTTTCAAGCGCTGCTAATTGAGCATCTAAAATGGCCTGCGTTCCTCCAATCACCATTCCGATGGAGGGTGCTGCAATAGAAGTCGGAAAATTGACGGCCAATGAGCTGCCGGTCAATCCTACACCGGTCGGGAGGGATGTCACACCTGATATGTCTGGGTTAGTTCCACCCAGAATCCCGAAATTAGCATCATTCCAATATCCCTGATAACCGGCGCCCCAACGAATTCCGAGATTCCTTGAAAAGGAGGTCGTTGCTTCAACTATCCTCGCCTCTATGGAAATTTGCCGCAGCTTTCCTCCTTCCACGAGGCGCTTCAGCTCTGCCTCTCTATGGACTCTCTCTGCCTCTCTGCGATCCTCCTCGCCTGCCTTTCGCATAGCCTCATCTTTTTGCACTTTTTCGAGGGTCATAACAGTTATGACATCACCCATCTGTTTCATGACAAGGCCATTGGTATCCAGAACGGTATCGAGGACCTGATCCCAGGGGACATTTTTCATATACAAGGTAACCCTTCCCTGTACATCTTCGCTGCTAACTATGTTGGTTTTACCACTCTCGGATAATAATCTAAAGACACTTTTGAGGTCTGCATCCTGGAGATCAAGGGATATTTTCCGCCCTTTATATGTTTTTGCCACCTCTTTCTTCTTTGGTGGTACACTTTTGGTTGCCACCTTTTCCTTGTAGTGTGATACACCTTTGGCCGGGCTTGGGGTTTTTATTTTCTCTTCGCTCTTCTTTCCTATGGGGGTCTTTTTAAATATTACAGGAGAAGTGTAAGAAAGGGCGGATACATCAAAATCAATGACTACCCTTTTTTTATCCCCCTTAACGTTATAAGGGACCATCTCCTTAAGCTCTATCTCAAGATAGACCCACTTTTCCCCCTCTACAGTTTTTTGAACAGGTAAAATATAATTTACGGTTTTTAACGAATTCTCGCCGAGTTTTTTTCTTAACTCTTCCGGGACAGATATATCCACCAGTTCAACCATGAGAGTCTCTTCTGAAATCCTCTCTACCCTGAAATCGCATGGTTTCGAAACATAAAGGGTGATTCTCTCTTTCCCCTTCAATTTGTCAAAGGTTACATCTTCAACATACCTTTCTTCTTTAACTTTTTGAATACCGGCATTCTTGTCTCCACCTTTAGTGCCGGCGTCAGTTGTCTTTACCTGAACCTCACCAGGTTTCCTGCCTTTTTCAGTAGTGGCACAACCGAAAAAAAACACAAAGCAAACCAAAAAAGAAAGGGATATTAACAACTTTTCTTTTCTCATAGTTCTCCCCCGCTCACTTCTGTGCGAAGTTTCAAAATTATACGTTTAGTTTTTACTTTACCAGCGGGGCTTTCGATCCTTTCCAGAACGATTACCCGGTCGGTAAGTATCTTTACCACTCTGCCTTCATTCATGCCGACGGGAGTACCTTTGTGAAGGATATAGTGATAATGTTTCCCTTTTAAATCTTCTACAATGGCTACTCTTTTTTTGTTATTGCCGGCGATACCAACAAGTTTCAACTGTTCTATGCTGATCTTCTGGAGTGGAGATTTGAGGACCGACTTCTCCGATTTCTGAGCTTTCTTCATTGTATCAATGAAAGGTTTAAAGGGGTCCAGTTTTCCTTTAGGATTATAGGTGTAGTAAGTGGACGTGCTCACCTTTACATTTTCCCCATATCCTGCGTGAGCCCACAGGCTTATAGACAAAACCAGAACAACTACAATTACAAACTTTGCAAGATTACTTTTTGTCTTCATTCACTTTTTCCAAAAACATATAAGTTCTGACAAGGCACGAGGTGAGCAACGTGTAACTTTTTTCTTCTTCACTTTTTTTCCTTTTGATGGAAACATCTACTATATTCATAATGCGGGGAAGCTTTGCCACCTTCTCAAAAAAGAGTGCGATATCATGATAACTGCCGGTTACTTCTACTTTGACCGGAATCTCGGCATAAAATTCCCTTGAAACAGGATCCATCGGCTGGAAGAGTATAAATTCAAGGTCCACTTTTCTTCCAGCCTCAGAAACGGAATCTAAAAGACCGGGTATCTCCTTCTGTTCAGGAAGTCTGGTCAGGGCTACTCGCAGGTCTTCCCTCAGAACAACCAGCTCTTTTTTGTATTTCTCTATTTGTTTTACTACGAGCTGTTTTTCAGCTATCTCATTCTGAAGGCTCAATAATCTATCTGAAAGCCCTCTCTTTTTTTCAAGCGCAGCCTCATAAAAGTAGGAATAATAAAAATATCCAAGAAGGAGAAAGATGAGGCAAAGAATCAGACCCTTGCGCAGGGGGGACATTTTTTTTATATCATCCAGGGAGAATGCCATTTTTTACCCCTTCTTCATGGTGCAGGATAAGGTAAATTCCTTTAACCTGATGCCGGAGACAATAGTCAGTTTAGATGAGATGAGGTCTACAGATTGTATATATCGAGATCTTTCCAGGTTTTTCATGAAATTGGAAACGGCGGAATTATTCCTTGCAATGCCCTCCACCCGAAGTTCAGTCCCGGACTCAGAAAGAGATGTAAGCCAGACAAATCCATTGGGAACCATCATCGTCAAATCATCTAAAAACAGAACTGGATCCAGCCTGCTCTTCTCAAGATTGTCTATAATCGCCAATTTTTTCTTTAATAATTCTTTGTCTTTCTTGAACTTCGCAAGATCTCCAGTTTTTTTTGTTAAAACTTTTAACTGAGCCTCCGCAATCGTAACTTCTTTTTCAAGTTTGTTTATACTCCTGACAACATACATATGTACAAAAGCTATAATGAGAAGAAATGTCACAAAGGTAGTCGACAGGACAATGATCTGGCGTTTCAGATCCGCCTCTTTTTTCTTTTCTGCATAAGGGAGAAGATTTATCTTTATCATTTATCGCCTATTCTCCTCAGGGCTAATCCCACCCCAACAGCCGCTATAGGACCGATATCTTCTATATACGTCGGATCAAAGACTTTTTTGTTATAAGATAAATTTTTAAATGGATTGATTAGCTCTGTTTCTATATTCAATCTCTGTGACAGGGCACCGGCCAATCCTGGAATCTTTGCGCACCCACCACTGATGAGCATTTGTTTAATCTCTTCACGCGGACAGGTCGACCTGAAGTAATCAACAGATCTTTCAATTTCAAGGAAAAGGAAGTCAGCGCTACGTATCAGGTCCTCTTTCGGACCACTTTCTTCAGCCTCATCGGTATTTTCTGCTTCGAGCTTGACCGCTTCCGCCTCCTCAAAAGTTACACCCATTTTCTCCCGCAGAGCTTCTGTAATGTTATTTCCCCCCATTGGGAAATCTCTTGTAAAGATTGATCCCCCGTTCTTGACCACATTGATATTTGTCATACTTGCTCCGATATTCACCAGGACAACAATTTCACCTTCTTCGAAATCATAATTTGTCTCATACATCGTCTCAAGGGCGAAAGAATCCACATCCATAATAATTACATTGAGCCTGGCTTTTTCAATTGCATCGGTATAACTATCAATAATATTTTTCTTTACGGCAACAAGAAGAACTTCCATCATATTTGGATTGATATCACTTTCACCCAACATCTGAAAGTCGAAGTTGACCTCTTTCATATCATCAAAAGGTAGATATTTTTCAGCTTCATCGTTTATCAGTTCACGTAATTCCGCCTCCTCCATATTGGTAAAGCTTACCTTTTTAACAATAACAGAATGCCCGGAAAGTGAAGCGACAATCTTCTTAGTTTTACAGCGGGAGGCCTTGAAAAGTTCTTTGATCTTCCTGGAAAGATTTTCCGGATCATTCAATGTCCCGTTCTCTATTGTGCCCTTCTCTAAGGGAACCTGAGAGAAATTGTTAAGAAAATATCCCTTGGAAGTATCAAGTATCTCTACTATTTTCAGAGAACTCGATCCTATGTCAAGTCCGGCAACCTGTTTCTTTGAAAACAAATTCTTAACTTTAAACATTTAAATGCCCTATTATTTTTAACGCATTCGTGAAAAATCGGAAAAACATTCTATTTTATAAAACACTACTTAAACTCAATCACTAAATTGATAAACAATGTCCCCCTTCTTTACCATCCCAAGCTCACTCCTTGCTACCATTTCTACATACTGCAAATTGTTTCTAAGCAACACTATTTTTTTCTTCAAGTTTTCGTTTTTATGGATCATTAGGTTATTTGCATTCCTCAGTGCCACTAACTTCTCCTTTATCGTGTAATTGTCCACAAGACCTTTATTCCCAAAGATGATCAGAAGCCCCATCAGTAAAAGAAAAACTATCAAACACCTGCCGACTTTCATCTCAAATTACCCTTCTCAAAAAGCAGGAAAGCAAAAAGTGGAAGACTATTCTATCGAAATGTACTACAAATATTATAATTATGCAATAATAAAAGAGATTTTTATGATAATTTTTGATTTATTTTATCGGTACTGTATTTCCGGGGCATAGCAGGGTCTCCCCCCCCCCCGGCCTGGAGGCTGTCCGAGAATAGGTCTTTATGTCATTTTGCTCAAAGGAAGAAAATCTAAAACCGACGTATTTTCAATACAATAAGATTTCTTGCTCCGCTCGAAATGACAACTTTAATACGTTTTTGGACAGTCTTCTATCTATAGGTACTTTGCGGCTGGGAGAAGTTGTTGGGGTTCACCTAAAAGGAAATCTCCCCTTTCTATGTATTCTTTCAGGATATATGAGATTTCTCTCGCCTTGTAATAACTGGATAATGGAGCTGTAGTAACTTCCTTTCCGTTGAGTTTAATCGAACCACTTCTCAGTTCCCTGTAACTTACCTCACCGAGGCTTTTTGGTACACCATTCGGATAATCCATGCTGTAATCGTAAACCTGGGTATAAATATCCTCATCCCTGACGGCTGTATAACGTACCATTTCCTCGTTGAGTATTGGTATCGGAATGCCGATTCCTACATAAAATGAAACACCATAACCGAGAATACTGGCCCCGATAAGCCACTCGGGACTCATCTCCATGAGGTTTCCAATGGCTGCTATTGTTCCTGCTCCTTCACTTGGGACTCCATTTTCACCCCTCGGAACATTGGGATCATGTTGGGTTCCATGCCATGCTACATAACCTTGAGAACCACCCAAAAATATTCTTGTGCCTATACCTATAGTTTTGTAGTACGGATCGTTAAATAAAGGGCTTAACTGCCCCGCTGTAGCATAATTCGCATTAGCCATGCGGGGTCTCAACACACCCATATAGGTATAGATAGTCTTGTCAGACATGTTTACAGCACAATTATAGTTCTGATAGGCATTCCTGGGGTTGAAGAGAGTGGCATCGCGTAAGTCATTAATAGTTATATTCTTTTCATATCTGCGGGCTGGATAACAATCGGTCCCATAACCCTCCACGCGCAATCTTATCACATTGCCTGCCACCAGATCTTCAATGACGTGTCCACCACCATAATTAAATTCACCAGGATAAACGCTGTTGAGGGGATCATCTTCTGCTATTGCTGTCGCCCCGATGTAACAATCAACGGCCGCGATACCTCCATAAGCCGGCACATCATTAAGCCATACCTTCGAGGCTTTTATCTTCGGAGATGTATGACCGAAATTAAGAAAAGCGCCGGATGAACACATTGGGCTGAAAGTTCCGGTGGTTACAACATCTACCTTCCTGGCTGCCTCTACCTCCCCACTCCTCTCTACAATATCTATAATCTCTTCGGCAGTAGCCACCACGGCCTTACCTTCTTTTATCTTTTCGTTTATTTTTTTATAAGTTTTATTAACCTTGAATTTTTTCATTGATCCATAGCCTTCATTGGAGACCTTGCATAACTGTGGTCTCTGTCATTGCGAGGAACAAAGTGACGTGGCAATCTTTCATAATAACGCTGAGTTAGAGATTGCTTCGCTACGCTCGCAATGACAATATGAACGTTATGCAAAACTTCCCATTGGTTAAAGTTTAAAGTTCAGAGTTTCAGATTTTAAGAAAACATGTATAAACTTCAAACTCCGAACTCTGAACCTTTTTCACCCCGTATGGCCGAATCCACCTTCCCCCCTTGAGGTTTCATCCAGACCATTTTTTAAATCCCATGTTGCCCTGCACACACGATGAATGACCATTTGCGCAATACGATCCCCACGCCTTACAATAAATGGCTTTTCACCATGATTAATTAAAGCCACCTTGATTTCCCCCCGGTAATCCGCGTCTATCGTACCGGGAGAATTTATCAATGTGATGCCGTTTCTTATGGCAAGACCACTTCTGGGTCTGACTTCTGCTTCGTATCCCTCCGGTAACGCAACCGTGATGCCCGTCGGGACAATCTTTCTTTTTCCCGGAAGGATAAAATCTTCTTTCTCTACTGCTGCAAAAATATCCATTCCTGCTGAACCCCCTGTCATATAGCGGGGAAGGGGCATGTCTTCATTGCCGCTCAACTTCTCAATTGATACTTTTATCTCCTCCATAACTCCCCTGAGGGGTCAGGTCTTGACGTTATTGTGCAAAAATTTGGTTTGTGTAGTAATAATTTGGAGAACTGTCAAATATCAAGACCTGACCCCTTCTAAGCATTCAGTGATATCTTTTTTCGAAACGCTTCCCATGGTCGTTAGGGAGATGATATCGGGATTGAAGATCTCTTCGGCCAGATTTCTGATATCTTCTCTGCTGACGGTTTCTATATTTCTTTCGATCTCTTCCAGAGAAACGTTACGTCCAAAGAAAATCTCATTTCTGGCAAGCCTTGTCATGCGGTTATCGGTACTCTCCATACTTAATAATAAATTACCCTTCACCAATTCTTTGGCCGACTGAAGTTCTTTTTCTGTCAGAAAGTCTTTCTTTAAACTGTCCAGTTCTTTGCGTATCAAGCTTATGACATCCTTAACTTTGTTTTCACTGGTACCCGCATAGATACCAAGCATACCCGCATCTCTGTATGTGGTGAGAAAGGAACGTATGGAGTAAGCAAGTCCCCGTTTCTCTCTGATCTCCTGAAAAAGTCTTGAACTCATACTTCCCCCGAGAATAATATTCATTAAAAAAGCAGGGTACCGCGAGAGACTTATGGAAGAAGGTGCGATGGTGCCGATAATGATGTGTTCCTGTTCAAGATCTTTTTTAACGACGGCAACCTTTGAAGAGGGCATCGGTTTAGTTGAATCTTCTTTAACAGGTTCCCCATCTAACGATCCAAATGACTTTTGAACAAGATCAACGAGATTATCATGCTTTAGATTTCCTGCAGCAGTCAACACCAGATTTTTCTTCATGTATCTTTCGGTAAAAAACTTAGTAATATCATCTCTTTTGAAATTAGTAACTGTTTCCTTTGTTCCTAAAACAGAAAGGCCGAGGGGATGGCCGTTCCAGAAGGTCTTTTCAAAAAAATCGTGAATATAATCATCCGGTGTATCTTCCGTCATGTGGATCTCTTGAAGAACCACAGATTTTTCCTTTTCTATTTCCTCAGGATCAAATAGTGAATTCCTCAATATATCGGCAAGAAGGTTAATCGCGATCGTAAGATGATAATCGGGTATCTTAATATAAAAAGCAGTCAACTCCTTGCCGGTGGAGGCATTCATTACACCACCGACAGAGTCTATCTCCGATGCTATGTCAAAGGCGGATCTGGTTTTTGTACCTTTGAAAAGCATATGCTCTATAAAATGAGCCACCCCGTTTATGGCATCATTTTCACTGCGGGAACCGCATCTGACCCACACTCCTATTGATACTGATCTTACATGGTTGATCTCTTCAGAGATGACTTTTATACCGTTATCCAGAACAGTTTTATTGTACATCGTGTGCAAGGGCATCCTTCCTGCTCAATCTTATTTTTCCCTGCCTGTCAATTTCGATAACCTTAACCGATATCCTGTCACCTTCACTAAGAACATCAGTTACCTTGTTGACCCTTTCCCTGGCAAGCTGAGATATATGCACGAGCCCATCTGTGCCGGGTAGTATCTCCACGAAAGCTCCGAAATCGACTATTTTTTTGACCGTACCAATATAAATCTTCCCTACTTCCGCTTCTTCGGTAAGCATCTTGACCATGGCAATAGCCTTCTTTGCTGCGTCTGAATCACTGGAAGCGATGGTCACCGTTCCGTCATCTTCCACATTTATTTCGACTCCCGTTTCACTTATGATCTGCCTTATGTTCTTTCCACCGGTGCCTATGACGTCTCTTATTTTGTCCGGCTTGACTTTCATAGTAGTTATTCTTGGGGCATAAGGTGAAATATCTTCCTTCGGTTCAGCAAGAGTCTCCTTCATCTTTTCAATTATAAAAAGTCTTCCTTCTCTTGCCTGATAGAGAGCTTTTCTAAGGATGTTTTCAGTGATACCTTCAATTTTAACATCCATTTGCATAGCAGTAATACCCTTTCTTGTCCCACATACCTTGAAGTCCATATCGCCTGCGTGATCTTCATCACCAAGGATATCGGAAAGAATGACGATTTCTTCATCCTCCTTTAATAATCCCATGGCAATGCCGGCGACCATATCTTTCACAGGCACGCCTGCATCCATTAAGGAAAGAGTTCCTCCACAAACCGTGGCCATTGACGATGAACCGTTGGAGGATAATGTCTCAGAAACAATCCTGATGGTGTAGGGAAACTCTTCCTGAGAAGGAAGAATAGAAAGTAATGCCCTTCTTGCAAGCGCTCCATGTCCTATTTCTCTCCTTCCCGGACCTCTTAAAAATCTCGCTTCGCCAACGGAATAAGGGGGAAAATTATAATGCAGCATAAACGATCTCATCTCCTCCCCGCTTATGTAGTCCATCCTCTGGTCATCCGCAGACGTACCGAGGGTAAGAACTGCAAGGACCTGGGTTTCACCCCTGGTAAAGATGGCTGATCCGTGTGCCCTCGGAAGAATCCCGGTTTCAGAACTGATCGGCCTTATATCTGTATTAGACCTGCCGTCTATTCTATTTTTTTCATTTAAAATCATATCCCTGAGGATCTTCTTTTCTAACTCACCCAGAACGGTCTTCACCATTGGACCAAGCTCGGCATTTTCAGAAACAAACTCAGCTACAGCCGACTCTCTTACCTGATGCAGTTTTGCCTGTCTCTCCTGTTTTCCCGGAATTGTGTAGGCCTCTTTCAAACTAACCATGGCAGTATCAAATATTTTCGTGCGAAGGTCTTCATCAATTTCATCCGGTTCTGCTGTTCTTTTTGCCTTTCCTATAGTCCGGCGAATCTGATCCTGAAGCACAATTACCGGCCTCATTGATTCCAGACCGAACTTTATGACCTCAACCATCACATCTTCCTCAACCTCAAGAGATTGTCCTTCAAGCATCACCAGATTAACGTCAAATTCTCTGCCGCCTGTACCGGGAAGTGTCTTTCTTCCTACCAAAAAAAGATCCAGGTCACTGCTATCCAACTGCTCAATCGAGGGATTACATATAAGTTCCCCCCCTGCCCGGCCAATTCTTACACCGGCAATCGGTCCCTTGAAGGGAATATCAGATATCTCAAGGGCGGCGGATGCACCCAGCATAGCGACAATATCAGAATCGTTCTCATCATCCACTGAAAGCACTGTTGCCACGATCTGTGTCTCATAAAAATATTTCTTAGGGAAAAGGGGACGTATGGATCTGTCAATGATCCTGGATGTCAGGACCTCCTTCTCGTTGGGACGTCCTTCTCTTTTAAAAAATCCACCAGGGATCTTCCCGGCCGCATAGGTCATTTCCTGATAATCTACGGTTAGTGGCAGGAAGTCAAGGCCCTCTCTTTTGCTTTTTAGCGATACTGTTGTAACAAGAACCACTGTATCACCATAAGTGACGAGAACGGCTCCATCCGCCTGGCCAGCCATATAATGCGCCTTCAGAAAGATGTCTCTTCCCGCAAGATTTGTACTAAATACTTCACTCATTTTTTCTACCTTTCTAATTACCATGATTAATGGCAAAAAATGTATAATTTAAACCTTAAGACTTTTCTGTTACTTTCTAATCTCAAGGCGTTGAATAACTTTTCTGTATCTTTCTATGTCCTTTCCTTTAAGATAATCGAGAAGTCTCCTCCGCTGACCGACAAGTTTTAAAAGCCCCCTGCGGGAATGGTGGTCCTTCTTGTGAATCTTAAAATGCTCTGTCAAATATTTAATCCTCGCACTGAGGAGAGCAATCTGAACCTCAGGAGAACCTGTATCATTCTCATGCACCTGAAAATTTCCGATTATTTCACTTTTTTTATCTAATTCCAATACCACTTTCACATCCTCCTATTTATTTAAACTGAAAACTGACAGTCAACAATTAAATACCCTTAAAATTTTGACAAGCTGTTTCCTGGAATCCAGCAATGATATCTCGTCGAAAGAATAAAGCATCCTGGCCAGAGCCACAAGACAACTCCCTCCTGAGACAAATTTTACTACATCTCCAGCAGCAAGAAGAGGAACATGATTATCTGCCAGATCCCCGATGGTAGGCTGATAACCCTCCCGTAATCTGCCTGCTAACTTTTGATCGACTGCAATGGTTGAAAAACATGATAGGGCATCTACCATTGTAATTACCTTTTTCCCCAATATTTCCCCTTTTTGCCGACCATGGATGTTTTCAAGGGATATGGCTGCTTCCTCAACAAAATGGCCGCTTCTTATCCTCCTCAACCCTGCCAGACAAGCCCCACATCCCAATCTTTTACCTATATCGGAACAGAGAGATCTTATGTATGTTCCCTTGGAACATGACACTAAAAAGGTTACATAGGGGAATTCCACCTTTTCAAGAGTAATTTGGTGTATTTCGATTATCCTGGGAAGGGGATTAACGGTACTCCCACTTCTCGCCCATTTATACATCGGCTTTCCCTTAAATTTAACAGCTGAGTAACGTGGGGGATGTTGCTCTATTTTCCCCATGAATCCTCTCAATACACCTTCAATATCACTTTTAGTGATGTGTGGTTCCTTCCTGGCGATTATCTTACCTTCTATATCGAGGGTGTCAGTTTCAACCCCCAGTAGCATGGTAGCCCTGTATTCTTTATTATCCATCGAGAAGAACTGAACGAGTTTTGTCGCTTCGTTAATACATACAGGAAGCACTCCTGTGGCAAGCGGATCAAGGGTGCCGGTATGACCAACTTTCCTGGCGCAGAGTGTTTTTTTTACATCCTCAACAATATTATAAGATGTTTTTCCTGACGGTTTATCAATAATTAGAACACCATTCATACAAATTATCCTGAGGTCAAATTTTTACTCTTAACAAATCATAGCAACATTGGTTTTTTCTTATATGCCAAAAAGATTTGTCAAGAGAAAAGATTTGACCCCTTATTTACAATAGAGGTTACGATACTGTTCTTAACGGTGTCAATATCCCCTTCGATCATGCATGCCGAGGCACTGAAGTGTCCGCCACCTCCAAATTCTCCAGCCACCCGTTCGACATTGATTCTTCCCTTTGATCGCAGGCTTATTCTGAAGTTGTTTTCTAATACTTCAGTGTAAAGTATAGCAACTTCAACACCTTCAATTGAACGGACAAAATCTACAAAGCCCTCGGTATATTCAGGCAACGCCCCGACATCGTAGAGCATTTTTCTTGCAACTACAATAGAACTGATTCTCCCATCCCAATTAAATTCAAGAGTGTCGAGAACTTTTGTCAGAAGCTTAATCTTAGCTGATGGATTTGTTTCATAGACCTTCTCAGCTATCCACTGAGGATCTGCTCCTTTTTCCACCAGTTTTCCTGCTACCGTAAAAGTATCTTTGTTGGTATTAGAATGGCGAAACGATCCCGTATCCGTGAGGATAGCTGTATAAAGGTTTATTGCAATGTCTGTAGTTAAATCGATTTCTATTTTTTCTAAAAGTCGATAAAGTATTTCTCCAGTGGAACTCGCTTTAGAATCAACCAGCGATATCTCACAGAACCCCCCGTTTGAGATGTGGTGATCTATATTTATCATCCACTTAATGGAAGAAATTATACTGGAAGCCACAACTCCGATTCTGTCAATATTACTGCAATCCAACACAAAGACAACGTCAAAATCGGGGGCAGATTCGAGGGTATTGACTATAACCTCGGATCCTGGGAGGAATCTATAATTTTCAGGGGTCTCATCCTGATTGTAAACAACCACCACTTTTCCCATATCACGAAGAATGTGGTACATAGCCAGTTCTGATCCTATGGCATCACCATCAGGTCGTACATGAGAGGTTATAAGAAAATTCCTGCAAGAATTTATGACTTCAACTATCCTGTCAAGCATCTGTTCCTTTTTCCTTTATCTCCTCCAGCAGCCTGTCTATACGACTCCCGTACTCGAATGATCTGTCATAAATAAAGGTAATTGTAGGAACATTACGAAGTTTCAATCTCATTCCCAGCTCTCTTCTCATAAACCCGGTAGCTTTTTGCATGCCTGTCATGGTTTCTTCGCTGCAGGTATCATTCCCCATCCGGACAAAGAAAACCTTTGCAAAGCGAAGATCATCAGTCAATTTGACGCCGGTTATGGTAACATTTTCAATCCGGGGATCTCTCACTCGTTTCAACAAAATGTCCGAAATTTCCGTTTTTATAAGATCAGCTACCCTATCAGCTCTTTTAAAGTTCACCATAATCGCTCACCGGGATATCTCTTATATAAGCACTCTGATCAATAACATTAGAAAAGCTAACGATTTCAACTTTCGAACTCACCAACTCCGCAAGTCCCAGATTGTCAATAAATTTCAAGATATTGTCCATTTTCGAATTAATGTAGCCGGTATCGTTCCCCACAACGCTAAATCCGATCCGACCCCTTTTCCAATTATCGTTATTGCCTATCTCCGCTATGGATATATTAAACCGGTTCTGCGTTCCCTTCATTATCCTGCGCAGACCCCCCCTTTTTTCCTTCAGGGATCTACTATTAAAAATATAAATATCTATTATGCCTATACCGACTATCATCTTACGTAAATTATTCCAATTTTCTCTCTACTTTCTCTTTCATGTAAGCCTCAATTGTATCCCCTACTTTGATATCATTGAAACCTTCTATTGATATACCACATTCAATCCCTGACGTAACCTCGTTGGCATCATCCTTAAATCTCTTAAGCGAGAGTATCGTGCCGTCATAGATAACCACCCCATTTCTTACTATCTTGAGATTGGAATTCTTTGTTACTTTGCCATCTGTAACATAACTGCCGGCAATGGTACCAACCTTGGGCGCCTTAAACAACTGTCGGATCTCGGCGCGTCCCTGGATTACTTCCCTGTAAACGGGTTCGAGGAGTCCTTCCATTGCGGCTTTCACATCGGCAATTGCATCATATATGACCTCGTAAAGTTCAATATCTACTAATTCCCGTTCGGCAATTTCTGAAACACGGGCGTCAGGTCTTACCTTAAACCCTATAATAATTGCATCGGATGCCGATGCCAGCATCACATCCGTTTCTGTAATTGCACCCGCAGAACTATGGATAATTTTTAATTTTATATTCTTGTTACTGAGCTTGGCAAGTGCATCGGTCAACGCTTCTATAGAGCCCTGGACATCGCCTTTGATAACTACATTAAGTTCTTTTACTCCCTCTTTTATTTTTTCATACAGTTGATCCAGTGTAATCTTGGAAAAGGCGGAAAGTTCCTTCTCTCTTTCTTTTATCAACCAGTGTTCTCCTATGCTGCGCGCCTTTTTTTCATCCTCGACACAGACAAAATCCGTACTTACCAGAGGCACATTTGAGAAACCTATTACCTCTACCGGTATGGAAGGACCGGCTTCTTTTATCCGTTGTCCTTTGTCGTTCACCATGGCCCGAACCCTGCCGTACTCTGCTTTGGAAACAAAGACATCCCCTTCTCTTAAAGTTCCCTCTTGAATCAGGACTGTTGCTATCGGTCCTCTCCCCCTGTCAAGTTTCGCTTCTATTATAACACCACGGGCAGACCTGTCGGGATCAGCCTTCAGTTCCATGATATCTGCCTGGAGAAGTATCAATTCCAAAAGGTTTTCTATACCTGTTTTCTTTTTGGCAGAAACCTCGGCGAATATTGTTTCGCCTCCCCACTCTTCAGGAATAAGATCATGTTCCGAAAGTTCCTGTTTTACTCTATCTATATTAGCTCCCTGTTTGTCAATTTTATTTATGGCAACTATAATTGGAACACCGGCCACGCGTGAATGGTTGATTGCCTCAACGGTTTGTTCCTTTACCCCGTCATCGGCAGCCACCACCAGTACGACTATATCTGTTACCTGTGCTCCCCGGGCCCTCATCGCAGTGAAGGCTTCATGCCCCGGGGTGTCCAGAAATACAATGTCTCTGCCTTTTATATCTACGTGGTGCGCACCGATAGCCTGCGTAATGCCTCCGGATTCCCCGTCGATGACATTTGTTTGCCTTATGGCATCTAAAAGAGAGGTCTTGCCATGGTCAACATGTCCCATTACCGTTACTACAGGGGCTCTCGTCTTTAAATTTTTCGATGAACCATCAACTCTTTTGATGGATTCTTCATATTCATCGACAATATGGTCTACCTGATATCCAAACTCGCCGGCAATGAGTGTGGCTGTATCGCAATCAATAGACTGGTTTATGGTTGCCATTACGCCAAGCGGGATAAGCTTGCTTATGAGTTCGCTCGCTTTAACGCCCATCCTTTTAGATAGATCTCCAACACTTATTGCCTCTGCCACCTTTATCCTTCTCTTGATTGCTTTTGGAGTTGTGAGCTCCGGCTTCTTCATCTTTACGATGGTTGGCTTTTTTTCTTCTCTCCAGCCTGTCGGCTTAGTAACCTTATCCCGTACCCTGCGTTTAATTTTCTTTTCGATAATGTGTCTAATAAAGGTCTTCTTCCGCACTGGCGCCTCTTCCGTTGTCACTTTCGCCAGTTGCTTTCTCTTTTTAGTGGGTTTTTCTTTTGCTACCTCCGCGGGTTTCTCCACCACGGGAGAAACAGTTTCTTTCGCTGTTTCTACCTCTTTTACGGGTTTCTCTACAATCACCTCGGGAAGTCTGGCGGGTAATTCTTTTTCGTCCTTCTTAGCAGTAATCTTTTTGGGGAACTTTTCCTTCCGTGCTGTCTTTTTCTTTTCAGGTTCCTCTTTAGTTTCGGAAATCTCAATTTTTTCTTTCTTTTCCACTACAGGCACTTCTTTTTCTTCTTCTTCTTTCTCTGGTGAGATGGCTACTTTCTTCTCAACTTCAGCGGGATGGCGTATAGCCCTTCTCCTGATAACAGTGGATTTTATTCTTTTTTCCTCAACCTCATGAGATTCACTCGATGCAAATTCCTTCCGCGCCTTCTCGACATCGCTCTCTTCGAGCGAGCCCGAATGGGATTTCACGGCTATACCGAGCTTTTCTAAGCGAGAGATAAGCTCCTTGCTACTTATATCCAGTTCCCTCGCCAATTCATAAACTCTCATTTTGGACATTCTTGAAACTCCCTAATATGGTTTGTATAAAAATAGAACTCAGAATTCAGCAGTCAGGGATCAGAATAGAAAGATTATAAATGAAATTATTCCGATTCCCTTCTGAATTCCGTCTCCTGGGTTCTATTTTCATATTTCGAATTTAAGAACAGCTGGTAAACAAAGCAAAAAAAATCTTTTGCCCTCCGCTATTAGCCCTGCGCTTCCTTTTTATCTGTATCACTATTAACAAGTTTACCAGCTTCTTCGATCCAGGTGGACGCCTTCTTTTCGCTGATTCCGGGAATCGTGGCTAACATATCCGGACTGGAGGCGGATAATGACGCAACATTCCTGAATCCCTCCCTGAAGAGAAGCTCCGCAGTAACACCACCTATGCCAGGAATCCTCATGAGCGATTTATATCCCTCTTTGATTTCTTCCGCATCAGTTGATTCACACTTCACATCAATCTTCCATCCGGTGAGCCTCACAGCCAATCTTACATTCTGCCCATTTCTCCCGATGGCCAGAGAAAGCTGATCATCGGGAACAATAACTTCCATTGACTGTGTCTCATCATCCACAGTGACCTTCTCAACTTTGGCCGGAGAGAGGGCATTGCAAACATATTCTATCTGATCATCGGAATACGGAACGATATCTATTTTTTCCCCTCTTAATTCCTGTACTACACTCTGCACCCTGGAACCCCTCATGCCCACACAGGCACCGACCGGATCAATATCCTTGTCATTTGTCTTGACGGAAATTTTAGACCTATTTCCAGGTTCCCTTGATATATTCACAATTTCAATCAATCCTTCGGAAATTTCGGGAACCTCGACCTCGAAGAGCTCCCTGACTAACCCTGGATGAGTCCTGGAAAGTATTATCTGGGGACCCCTGGATATTCTCTTTACATCACATATATATGCCCTAATTCTTTCTCCTCTTCTATAGGACTCTCTAAAAATTTGTTCATCCGGGGGAACCACTCCCTCTGCTCTACCAAAATTGACTATAATATTCCCTCCCTCAAATCTCTGAACAAAACCGTTGACTACTTCTCCCTTTCTGTCCTTGTATTCTTCATAAATATTATCCCGCTCTGCATCCTTTACCTTCTGAATTATGATCTGTTTGGCCGTCTGGACTGCAATCCTGCCAAAGGTATTTGCCTCTATCTTCATGCCAAGGCTGTCCCCAGGCGCTGCTTCTTCATCCAGATTTCTTCGTGCATTCTCCAGGGATATCTGGGTATCGGGATCTAACACTTTTTCTACAACGGTTCTAAACTGAAAAATTTCTATCTCCCCCATATCTTCATTATACCTGGCTTCCAGATCTACATGCAGACCAAGTTTTTTCTTCGCAGCTGTTAACATAGCTGTTTCCAACACTTCTATGATTATCTCTTTATCTATACCCTTGTCTTTACCGATCTGCTCAATCAGGCGTTTAAGTTCCGGCAACATCTCAAAATCCCCCATACTTTTAAAGCTTTCCGATCATCGATTACTATATTCAAGGTTGGCCTTAACCACAATTTCTCTTGGTATGCGATAAGTTTTTTCTTTTACATCAATAACAAGAATTTCCTTTCCGTCTTCTTCAAGAAAATTTACCAATTTCCCACGAAAAATTCTCTTTCCATCCAGCTTGTCTCTCACTTTGACTTTAATCTCACGCCCCTTGTATTTAATAAAATCCTTTTCTCTTGCAAGGGGGCGATTGAGCCCTGGTGAAGATACTTCAAGGATATAGGAACCGGAAGGCACTTCATGTATGTCGAGCAAGTCACCAACCTGGTTGGTAATCTCAGAACAATCATCGAGAGTAATACCCCCTTCTTTATCCATGTAAATTCTCACAAGCCAACTGGATTTCATTTTCAAGCATTCGATATCGAGCAATTCCATGTTCTCAGATTCGATGACCGGTTTTACTAATTCCTTTATTTTTTCCTGGTATATTTGTTCTGAATTGCGCATATACTTCCTGAAATAAAAAAGTGGGCAGATGCCCACTCATCAAGTAAATAATGATGATTTAAATTAAAATTAACACAGAAAAAATTTCATTTCAAGAAAAATTTTCTGGAGCGGGCGATGGGAATCGAACCCACGACGTCCAGCTTGGGAAGCTGACATTCTACCGCTGAATTACGCCCGCTCGACAGTTAGACATATAACATACTTACCGGCTAAAAGCAATACAGATTAGGGGTGAGGGGTTAAAGGTGAAAGGTAAAAGGAACTTCTCAAGAAATGTTTGTTTGCTTAAGAAATATTTAACCTTATAGCCTTAAGTCCCGAAGGGACATTCCTCAAAGGGACGTAGCCCGCCCCCTTTTACCCTTTGCCTTTAACCTTATTTCTATTGATTTCCCGTGCGCATCAAGGCCCTCCATCCCGGCAAATCTCACAGCCTTGTTACCATATCTTTGGAGTGATTCGTGAGAAAAGGAGAGAACACTTGTTCTTTTAACAAAATCATAGACTCCTAAAGGAGAAGAAAATCTTGCAGTTCCTCCCGTAGGAAGAATGTGATTAGGTCCTGCCATATAATCTCCTAAGACCTCTGGTGTGCTGTAACCAAGAAAGACTGCCCCAGCATTCTTTATCTTTTCAAGAAGCTGCTCCGGGTTTTCGACCATCAATTGTAGATGCTCCGGGGCAAACCTGTTGGACAGCCTGGTAGTCTCATCCATATCTCTGGTGACTATTACCACACCGAAGTTCTCTATGGACTTAGTGGCAATTGACTCTCTTGGAAGACCCTTCAATTGTTCATCTACCTCAGAGACCACCTTCATGGCAAACTCTTGCGAAGGGGTAAGAAGAATGGCGCTGGCCATCTCATCATGCTCTGCCTGGGAAAGAAGATCTGCAGCAACGACAGATGGATCCGCCGTCCCGTCAGAAATTATTAGCACTTCACTCGGGCCAGCCATCATATCTATTCCCACTTTTCCATAAACCATTCCTTTTGCAGTCGCAACATATACATTTCCCGGACCAACTATCTTGTCCACCTGGGGGACTGATTCTGTACCATAGGCAAGAGCTGCTACCGCCTGGGCCCCTCCTATCTTGAATATCCTGTCAACACCGCCCAATTTTGCGGCAGCTAAAACGAGAGGGTTTACCCTTCCATCCTTTGGGGGAGTGACCAGTATTATTTCCGGAACCCCCGCAATCTTTGCCGGTATCGTGGCCATGAGAACCGTGGAGGGATACGGGGCCAGCCCTCCCGGGGCATATATACCTACACTGTTTAGCGGTATTACCATCTGACCGAGTTTAATCCCTTCTTCCTCGCAATCCCACCAGGAGTTTATCAGCTGTTTCCGGTGGAATTTTTCTATCCGCCGGGCAGCAAACTCCAGAGTTTCAAGATCACCTGCATCCAGGCATTCAATGGCCTCTTCTCTCTCGCCTGGTTTTACCTCAACGGTATCGGCATTCAAGGAAATCTCATCAAACTTTTCAGTATATTCAAAAAGGGCTGCATCCCCCCTTTTTGCCACATCATCTAATATTTTTCTGACAATGTCTTTCAACCTTTCATCGACGACTCCTCCTCGATCCTTTATCCGATTGAATTCCTTTTCAAAAATTACATCTCCTGTGTGAATTACTTTCATCTTATTCCTTTACTCTTGTTATATTGGCGCCAAGGAATGCAAGTTTCTCTTCAATTTTCTGATATCCCCTGTCTATATGATAAACTCTCGAAAGTTCAGTCCTTCCATCTGCCACCAAACCTGCAAGTATAAGGGAGGCAGAGGCACGAAGATCGGTAGCCATTACTGAAGCACCACGGAGTCCTGAAACACCTCTTACGATAGCACTATTCCCCTCAACCAATATATCGGCCCCCATCCGCATCAGCTCACTTACATGCATGAATCTGTTCTCAAAGACAGTTTCCGTGATAACACTGAGTCCATCTCCGACAGCCATGAGGGCCATCATCTGTGCCTGCAGGTCGGTAGGAAATCCAGGATAGGCAAGGGTTTTTATATTAGCACTCTTTATTTTCCCCCCTCCCACAGCCCTGATTCCACCATCAATGATCGAAATGTTCATTCCCGTATCGATTAGCTTGGTTATAAGTGCATCAAGATGACCGCGGTTACACCCAAGAATTTTTATGTCTCCTCCGGTTATCCCCGATGCTATTATAAATGTGCCCGCCTCTATCCTGTCGGGTATAACGGTTCCCTCGACGGGGTGCAGGCTGTCAACCCCATCTATCCTGATTAAATCTGTACCAGCCCCGCTGATTTTTGCTCCCATACCAACCAATACTTCAGCCAGATTTACGATCTCAGGTTCTTTAGCGGCATTTTCGAGCAGGGTAGTCCCCTTGGCCAGACAAGCGGCCATCATGATGTTTTCTGTACCGGTAACCGTAGGTATGTCAAGGTAAATAGTAGTTCCCCTAAGGCCTGATGCTTTTGCTTCAATATAACCATCTTTAAGGTCTATCTTTGCCCCGAGTTCTTGAAGAGCTTTTATGTGGATGTTTACAGGCCTGGCACCTATTGCACACCCCCCTGGCAGGGAAACTTTTGCCATTCCCATCCTGGCCACGAGAGGTCCTAAAACCAGAATTGATGCCCTCATCGTTTTCACCAAGCTATATTTGGCTTCGCAATTGCTGATTTTACCGGCATTGATTCTCAAGGGATTCCCCTCTTCAATTTCCGCACCGAGACTTTTCAAAAGCTTCTTAATCGTTTTGATATCAACTAAATCAGGAACATTGTGAAATGTGTTCCATCCGTCGGTCAGGAGTGAAGATGCAAGTATCGGTAAGGCTGCATTCTTGGAACCGCTTACACAAACCTCCCCCTCAAGCCTTTTACCACCGTATATTATAATTTTATCCATTAGTTATCACCCTAAGCTGGACAAACCGGAAATCGAACATCGAATTTTGTAAAACGTTATTCGCAAATCGTTTCTGACCACTGAACCCTGATTCCTGATCCCCGTTTTTTCACTTTCTCCTTGCCATGGCGATTCGCTCTATCCCGGCATAATCTATTCTGAAACTTACACTGTCATAGGTCTTATCTTTTCTAAGCATATCTTCAACCATATCCTTGTGTCCAGCCCCTATCTCCATAAAAAGCCACCCCCCATACTTTAAATAACAACTTCCTTTCCTGATGAGGTTGTAATGAAACTCTGTTCCCTCTGGACCTGCAAGGAGTGCCTCCTTCGGCTCAAAATCCCTAACCTCAACGGGAAGCCGCTCAAATTCCTCTTCAGATATGTAAGGGGGGTTTGAAACTATTATATCAAATTTTCCTGAAACAGGTTCAAATAAATTCCCATGGAGGAAGGAAATTTTGCCCGCAACGCCGTTCTTTTCAGCATTTCTTCTGGTTACTTTGATAGCCTCTTCGGAAATGTCGGTAGCGATAATACTGACGTTTTTTAAATCGGAGGCAATAGCCACGCTTATTGCCCCGCTTCCCGTCCCGATTTCCAGAATATCTATATTCCTATCTCCCATATATGAACAGACTTTCAAGACCTCTTCGACGAGAAGCTCCGTTTCCGGTCTCGGTACAAGTACCTTGGAGTTCACCTCGAAAGTGAGGGACCAGAACTCCTTCCTGCCGGTAATATAGGCAACCGGTTCTCCCTTTTGCCTTCTTTCCACCCAACCCAAGAACCCTTTCAGTTCTTCATCGGTAAGCAACCTTTCAATATTCACGTACAGTCCTGAACAATCTGTGTTTAAATAGGTAGACAGGAGAACCTCTGCATCAAGTCTGGATGAGCTAAACCCCCTCTTCTTAAAATTGAGTGCTGTCCGATTTAAAACTTTTAAAACATTTGATGGTGACATTTTAATTCAGAAGGCGAATTGTTTTTGGAATTGCAAGTGGCATATAAAATGGATAATCTTGCGGTCGGATCGGTGGTATTTGAAGTCTTCAGGCAGCGGATTTTCTCAGCGCCTCGGTTTGATAGTGGGTTGTTAGGGCATCTATTATGATTTGAATGTCTCCACCGAGAATCTTTTCAAGATTGTAGAGTGTAAGGTTTATCCTGTGATCTGAAACTCTCCCCTGAGAAAAATTGTAGGTTCTTATCCGCTCACTTCTATCTCCACTTCCTACTTGATTTTTCCTTACTTCAGAGATCTGGGCATTTTGTTCCATAGTCATTTTATCCAAAAGCCTTGCTCTGAGCACCTTCATAGCTTTTGCCCTGTTTTTATGCTGGGATTTTTCATCCTGACATGTTACCACCAAACCGGAAGGGACATGGGTAATTCTAACGGCAGAATCTGTGGTGTTAACGCTTTGTCCCCCATGTCCGCTGGAGTGATATACATCTATTTTAAGATCGTTGGGGTCGATTTTAACCTCTACCTCTTCTGCTTCAGGAAGAACCGCAACCGTGACGGCAGAGGTATGTATTCGTCCTTGAGCTTCTGTAACGGGAACTCTTTGTACCCTGTGTACACCACTTTCATATTTTAGCCTGCTATAAGCCCCTTTCCCCTCGATGAGCATCACTATCTCTTTAAATCCACCTAAACCGGCAGGACTGCTGTTCATGACGTCTGCCTTCCACTTACACATCTCTGCGTATTTTGTATACATCCGGAAGAGATCTGCAACAAAAAGTCCTGCCTCATCTCCCCCTGTTCCTGCTCGTATCTCCAGAAATACATTTCTATCATCATTGGGATCTCTGGGAAGCAAAAGAATCTTCAACTTATTGTTCAGGGAGTCAAGTCTTTCTCTAAGTTGTGGAATTTCTTCTTTTATAATCTTTTTTAATTCTTCATCATTTTCCTGAAGGAGCTCTTCATTTTCTTTTAATTGAGAACTGGTTTTTTCATATTCTCTGAACGTTTCTACGAGATCACGGAGATCAGAATGTTTCCTGGCATATTTCTGATATTCTTCAGGGTTGCTGAAGACGGCTGGATCGCTCAACATTTCTTCCAGTTTTTCGTATCTTTTTTCAACGGCTTTAAGTTTATTAAACATGGTGTTGACAGTCTCATAAAAAGTCAAAATTCGACGGCACAGTAAAAAGCTTCAAATTTAAGCTCCACACAGCATCCTGCACCGCGTAGTTAGCGCTTTCCGCCGTGAAAACGGGGGAAGGATGCAGCGCGACACAGTCCGCCTAAGGCGGATTACGAAGCCGTCAATAGTTACACAGTTTTTTTCGTTGTGAGCCCGTATTTTCTGTTAAACCTTTCCACCCTACCTGCGGTATCAACAATTTTCTGTTTACCCGTCATAAAGGGATGACACTTGGAACATATTTCTACCTTAATATCCTTCTTGGTAGACTTAGTTGTAATAACATTTCCACAGACACATGTTATTGTTGTCTCTGCGTAGTCGGGATGAATGCCTTTCTTCACAATAATCTCCTTCTAAAAGAGTGGCTAAAGTCAAGGATAAAATCCCATAACTTTAGCTTACTTAAGCCACTGTTAATTAGCTTTAAAACCTTGCGCTCTTTGCACCTTCCGGGAAACTACTACAAGATTTGGATGTCAATCTCTACTGATTCATTGCATTTAAAAATTCCTGATTACCTTCAGTTTTGCTAATTTTATCAATGATAAATTCCATAGCCTCTGTAGGATTCATTTCCTGAAGGAACCTTCTCAATATCCATATCCTGTTAAGATTTCCCTTTGGTATCAACATTTCTTCTTTTCTTGTGCCGGAGCGGATTAGATCAAATGCGGGAAACACCCTTCTATCAGCAATCCTGCGATCCAAATGGAGTTCCATATTTCCGGTTCCTTTAAACTCCTCAAAAATAACCTCGTCCATTCTGCTTCCCGTATCGATAAGAGCCGTTGAAATTATGGTCAGGCTTCCGCCCTTTTCTATATTCCTGGCGGCACCGAAGAACCTCTTCGGTTTGTGTAGAGCATTTGAATCAACTCCACCGGAAAGGACCTTCCCGCTTGGGGGAACAACTGTGTTGTAAGCCCTGGCAAGTCTGGTAATGCTGTCAAGAAGAATGACAACATCCCTGTTATGTTCCACCAGACGCTTCGCTTTTTCAATAACCATCTCAGCAACCTGAACATGCCGTGTGGCCGGTTCATCAAAAGTTGAAGAAATAACCTCCCCATCTACATTCCTTTCCATATCTGTAACTTCCTCCGGACGTTCATCGATCAGGAGTACCATCAGGACTACTTCTCTGTGATTGGTTGTTATGCTTCTGGCCATGTCCTGTAGCAAAACTGTCTTACCAGCCCTGGGAGGTGATACTATTAAGCCCCGCTGCCCCTTTCCTATTGGCGTGAAAAGATCCATTATTCTTGTCGAAAGGTTTTCAGGGTCGGATTCCAGGCTCAATTTTTCTTCAGGGTAAAGTGGAGTAAGATTATCAAAGAGTATTTTGTCCCTGGTGGCTTCGGGGTTCCCAAAATTAACAGAATTTACCCTGAGGAGAGCAAAATATTTTTCCCCATTTTTGGGAGGTCTGACTTCTCCTGACACAGTATCTCCGGTTCTTAAATTGAACCTTCTTATCTGCGAGGGGGAAATATATATATCATCCGGACTTGGGAGATAATTATAATCAACCGCCCGGAGAAAACCAAAACCATCCGGCAGAGTTTCCAGAACACCTTCTCCGAAGATTGTTCCGTTTTTTTCAGCCTGGGCTTGCAAAATAGCAAAAATCAGATCCTGCCTTCTCATTCCACTGGCACCGGATACACTCAACTCTCTTGCCAGCTCGGCAAGCTCACTTATTGGTTGTTTCTTAATTTCTGCTACATTCATGAGTATCTTTTCCTGTAACTTTAAAAATGAATAACGAGGGCAATCCCTGTGGTTTACTGAGGGAAATGCGAGTGAATACGTTAAAGTTACTCCTTACATTTCAAGAGCTTTGAAAGATAAAATATTATGATGGATTCGCAAAAACTGCTTGCTCCCCTTTCTTCTATAATGGAGCAAACAACTATATAAAATATAAGACCTTTACAACAAATTTACTTTCTTCCATTCAGGGAAAGAGAGAACACCAAACCTTTTGCGAACTTGCTAAATGTGGATTTAATAGTGGGCAGCTAAATTGAACTTATAAACAACTTAAAAGGAAGGACTCCTTATATGCCTTTCCACGATCTTTTTGTACGATTATACCAAACTTTCCTGCATGTCAAGAGGTTTTTTAGCCCGGTGAAATTGTCATCTCATGGTTGCATGTAAAAATCCAGTACACGCGCAACTACCATTTCCATTTATCTTAAAATAATGAAACTTAACTGACGTCCTGTCTTTCCCACTCCACGCCTGTGTGAGAAAAAGATATCCCCGCGACAAGAGGTACAAATACCTGCCGGAGATATATTTCCCGAAGGAACACCAGCGCTTTGAATCTGAAGCCTGTTGGCAAGTGGGAGGTCGAGCATCCATTTCCCCCTTTCATTACATTTGCTAAAAAAAGATTCCCTGTTTTCATCCCATTTCATTGCATCAAAAACCACACCATCCACCTGGTAGCAACAGCGTCCAATCGCAGGACCGATAACGGCAATAATATCGGATGTGCTGGAGGAAAATCTTTCCACAAAGGTATTAACTGTCCTTGCAGCAATTTTCAAGGAAGTTCCCTTCCATCCAGCATGGACAACACCTATTGCTCGCTTTCTTCTGTCAACCAGGAATATGGGGACACAATCCGCAGTCAATATCCCTATTGCCAGCCCTGATCTATCTGAAACAATGGCATCAAAATCAGAAGGATGATTGCTGGTATCAGCATTAATAACCAGTATTCCATTCCGGTGAACCTGTTTCGCCATAAAAAACTGTTCCGTGGACAGACCGAAGGAGGAAGCAAGCATCTCCCAGTTTCGGGAGACCATTTCCTTTTTATCTCCCTCCTGCAGACTGAAGTTGAGATTTGCAAACTTTCCCTCACTTACTCCCCCCCACCTGGTGCAAAAGGCATGGTCAATGAAATCACATTCTTTAAGAGCTTTCGATTCCAGGTATTTAACTGTACCTTTTTGAGAAATTTTGAACATAAGTAACTACTCAGCTGCCAAAGGCACTAAGGCATAAAGTTGGGTAAATAGGGAGACGCCTGCTTACCTATTCTTCAAACCTCCGGGAGATATATTCTCGCAGATATTCACAGAGGCCAGCCATGTCGCCCGGCAGGGGAGATGAGAATTCCATGTAATTCTTGTTGATTGGATGGGAAAATCCGATCCTGACTGAGTGCAGGGCCTGCCTCTTTATGCCCTTTACCTTTGTCCGGAGCAGATTATCGTTTATGGAATTGGCCCTTTTTGGACTGCCATAAACGGTATCGCCAACAACAGGATAACCTGAAGCATTTAAGTGCACTCTGATCTGATGGGTCCTTCCCGTTTCGATTATAACATCAAGAAGGGTAATAACCCCATAGCGTTCAATTACTTTCCATCGTGTAATCGCTTCTTTCCCCTTCTTGCTTTTGGGGGACATCTTTTTCCTGTCCACTGGATGTCTTCCCACTGGCAGGTCAATAGTCTCTTCTTCTCCTTTCATATCCCCATAAACGAGAGCTTTATATACCTTTTTTACGAGGTGTTTCTCGAATTGTTCCGCCAACCCTCTGTGAGCCTCGTCCGATTTTGCTACCACAATCAGACCGGATGTGCCTTTATCAAGACGGTGAACGATTCCGGGCCTGAGGACACCGCCTATGCCTGAAAGATCCTTGCAGTGAAAAAGAAGGGCATTGACTAAAGTACCCTGATAATTGCCCGCAGCCGGATGGACGACCATGCCGGCAGGTTTATCCACCACAAGAACAAATTCGTCTTCATATACAATATTGAGTGGAATATTTTCGGGAAGCAGATCATATGCTTTAGCTTCTTGTTTTAAAAAAGAAACTATGTCCCCTTCTTTCAGCCTGTGACTTGTTTTGACCTTAGAATTGTTAACCCATACCAGACCCTCATTAACTACTTTCTTTATTTGAGAACGAGACAGAGAAACATCCTGCAGGGAAAGAAAAACATCAACTCTAATTCCGCTTTCACTATCAGCAACCCTGAACTCAAATTTTTCCTGCCCCTTGGACATCACCAACTCGCAATCTCGAATCAAACGTTTTCAGTGGAAATCTGTTGTAACCCCTTCTTAACAAACGTAAATTCCTCTTCATCAATAGTTCTTAAATCAAAAAGAACCTCCTCTTCAGAAATTCTGGCAACGATGGGAACCTCACAGTGCCTCAGGCGCTCATCCAGCCTGCTTGCTGAGATACGGGACGATTTAATACTTAGAAGCATTGTAGGAATCTCCTGTGTGGGAAGTGATCCACCACCAGCCATGGAATACCCCTTCTTCTGAGTAAGAATCAATTCTTTAATACGCAATTTTTTTAATATCGTCAGGAGTTTCTTCGCCCTCTTCTCGACATCGGTCAGTGGTTCTGTTATCGCACGAAGGATCCTGATATCGGAAATAATGCCTTCACTGTTCAAATATTGTTTCATGGTGGCTTCCAGGGCGGCAAGGGTCAATTTATCTATCCTCAAGGCACGGTTTAGCGGATTTTTCTTTATTTTTTCCAGTATATTCCTGCTTCCCAGTATAATCCCTGCCTGCGGGCCACCCAGAAGCTTATCACCGCTGAAGGTTACCACATCAACCCCCGTTTTCAAAACTTCTTGGACGGTGGGCTCTTTTTCAAGACCGTACCTGTCCAGTTCGACAAAGCAGCCGCTCCCCAAATCGTTCATCACGGGGATGCCTGCACTTTTCCCAATTTCTACCAGTGCGGGAAGCCCTATCTCCTCGGTGAAACCAACGATCCTGAAGTTACTTGTGTGAACCTTCAGAATGAGACCGGTGTTATTATTTACCGCATCCTTATAATCGGAAAGATGGGTCCTGTTGGTAGTGCCTGTCTCTCTCAATATGGCCCCGCTTTTTTCCATAACCTCGGGAATACGAAACTCCCCACCAATCTCAATAAGCTCACCCCTTGATACGATGGCCTCTTTCCCGAAAGCAAGGGTATTTAAAACAAGCAATACGGCAGCAGCATTGTTATTGACAACCAGCGCATCTTCCGCTCCAGAGAGTTTGCAGAGAATCATCTGTACATGGTCATATCGGAGCCCGCGTTTTCCTTTCTCGAGATCAAACTCCAGATTTGAGTACCCACGACTTACCTCTAAAATCCTCTCAAGGGCTTCTTTACAGAGAGGCGCTCTTCCCAGGTTAGTGTGCAAAATGATTCCTGTAGCATTTACCACCCTGTGAAGACTGTACCTCCGAAGACCTTCTATCTTTTCAACCACTGCATCCACCACTTCATCAAGCGAAGGAACGTGAATCTTCGTATCATCCTCTTTTGCAGACAATATTGACTCCCTTATCTCTCCTACAACAGAACGGCAAGTGGATAACACTACCTCCCTTGAAGCCTTCTCAAGTATCCCTACTCCTTCCAGAGCAAGCATTAACTCGTCAATCTTGGGGAGTTTTTTTAATGATTTTTTGTACATAGCATTCCGTCCTTTCGCCATTTTCTTACCGTTTCGAGAGCCTTGCATAACGTACCAAAGCTACATAGAGCTTTGGAAATATGATTCTGAGAGCGAATCAAGATTTTTTCGGTAACAATTCAATTGCAGCGAAACGGCCGCAAATCCAACTGTCTGAGCTCGAAGAGCGAGTTTTGGATTTGCAGTGGAGCTAGATTTAGAATTGTCGAAAAAATGTTTTGAGCAACGAAGAATTATATTTTCGAAGCTTTCGTTTCTGTTAAGCAAAAGTCACGAAAGTTGTTCACCGCAATGAAAAACTCCCGCATCATGATAACCCAGTAATACCGCCCCCGATTTGTCAGATAGAATACACCCTGTCTATAACGTAAACCACCAATCAAGAAAAGTATAAAGATATCATACCAGAGATGCCGGCAGAAATCTGCACCATATTTTTCCCGTAAAGTAGCAATGTCAAGCTCCATACCAAAGAGCTTCATAAGAAAATCATAGCGCATCTGTTCGTTCTTCGTGAAATGACGGGCAGCCATGAGGGAAATTTCTCCCCTGTTGACCTGATTAATATATTTCCTGATATTAAAAGTATTCGCATAACATGTGCCGTTTATATATCCGATTGAACCGCTTCCGAGTCCCGCATACTCATCATAATCCACAATATACTCGTCAATCATAGAGTCTTTTCTGGAGAAACACCAGGCCGATGACAGACGGTAGTGTTGGGTCAGTCGCTCCACAATCCGGCGGTAAAATCTCTCTTCCTGGTGGTAGTCCACCCGACCAAGGGTTTTTTCAATATTTTTTCTGGTGGAGTCGGAAATCATCAGTGGATAATAAGTGACTTGATCAACTTTCAACCCGGCAAGGATATCCAGGTCTCTGTTCAGTATTTCCGGGGTCTGGGAGGAAAAATTAAAGATCATATCCGCATTTAGCGTATCGAAATGTCCCATTGTAAACTGCAATCGTTCTGTAATCGCCTTGCCACTTCCATACTTGTCATATCGTCCCATAGCTTTCAAGAGACCATCGTCGAAGCTCTGTACACCCACCGAGAGACGGTTCACACCAGCCCGTTTGAGAATTGAAATGTTTGTCTCCGTCAGGTGATTCGGGTTGGTCTCTACGGAAATTTCCCGGATTTGAAAACAATTCCTGATCAGCGAAAGAGTCTCTTCTAACTCATCTATCAGGATGGTGGGTGTCCCTCCCCCTACGTAGAGTCCACCAAAATCAAAGCCTTTCTCTTTATAGAGCAGCACTTCCTTTCTGAGGGCATTGAAGTAATCTCGGCAAAGGGTCTCATCAAAAACGACACGGTGAAAGGAACAGTAAGGGCAGAGCTTCTCACAAAATGGAATGTGAACATAAAGGAGGCGAAGCTGTTTTGAATCACCCGGCGGAATGGCAGGGTTCTCTCCTTCATTAAAGTTAATGGTCCTTGCGAACTCCCGCTTGGCCTTATTGGTTATCAATTTACCTATCAAAGCTGTCCTCTTCTATGCTGAGTTTTCTCTTGAAAGCCTGCGGAACATTAGCAAACATCGCTAAAATTATCAAGAATCTATATGATAAGCTGCAATACCTTGAAATAAAAGTGTGATAATGGTAAAAATATAAAATAATAATCCATTTCACGGAGAAGAAAACAGATGTCAAATACCAAAATCTGGACACTATGGAAAGACGAAAAGATCAACGATGAAGAAGCAAGGCTTTTAAAAAGACCGGCAGATGAAATTCCGATTCCATTTGATGACGAAGGAAAAAAAGATATAAAAACCCTTGTCAATGCTTTTCTTGAAAGGGATGATGCTTATGGTCTTGCCGCCCCACAGATTGGGATAAGTAAGAGAATTGTCGCTTTCAGGAGAAGGGGTCTTGACGAGGGGACCAGGATCAAAAGCGAAGAGGATTATGATGTTCTTATTAACCCCCGTATTACCCAGAGCCGGGGAGAAAAGGAGAAAACAACAGAAGGTTGTCTCTCATGCCCTGAAATAAATGTCGAAGTAAGCAGATTTTCCGAGATAAAGGTCAGGGCCTATGATGTTCACGGGAACAAAATAAACAAACGGTACACCGGCCTTCTCGCCCGCATAGTGCAGCATGAACTTGATCACCTTGAAGGGAAACTTATAATTGACCATGAGGGGGCACTATACTATCCCAGGAAAAAACAGAAATTTTTTGAAAAACTGTTTACAGACAAATGAGGGACAAATACCGCAATTAATCAGTAACGTCTTATCTGTAGAAATGTGGTGCCGGTAGATCTTTCACAGTGGTTAGCCCTGGTTTGGCTTCAATCACCACAGGACTGGAATTCACTAAAATAGCAGCAGTGGCCTGATCTCCTGCTACACCGCCGCCAACCCTCAGATTAATATCTGGAGTTCCGGTAATATAAATGGAGTCATGCGGATTCTCTGCCCCTATATACATTTGCAAATCAAGGGTGATTAATTCTTTACCATCTTTAACACCCTGCACGATATGTTTTATTCCTGCGACGTCACCAGTCTTCAAATCAAAATAATCTGTTTTCACCGGCCTGTCAGCCATGAAAGGATCAACATTTTCCCTAACTTCATCGAAGGATAGACATAGTCCATCGGCAATAAGGTAAAGGGATTCCAAAAGTCCGGCGTGTCCCAGTACCTTTTCGTCTATCTTTGCCCGGAAGACTTCAGGAGTCATCCCTGCTCCAATTTTCTTCTGTAACGGATACCTGCGCGTGGAGGCATCAACGACCCTTTTAACGTGAACTTTTTTTACGTCCTGACAAACCGCTGTTATAAACAGGGGAAGGGAATCCATGACAAATCCGGGATTCACGCCGGTACCAAGAACAGTCACACCATTTTTGATGGCACCCTGATCTAGTTCCTTTGCCAGCTTAGAATTTTCAGATGATGGGAATAACAACTCTTCAGCGGAAGAAACAATATTTATTCCGGCCCCCACGATTTCCACCAATTGGGGAAATATGTTTTTTATGCGTGATCCTGTCGTGTGGATAACAACGTCCGCCTTAACCTCGGACAATAGTTGCTTTGCATTATCAGTCACAACTATTCCTAACTTCCGTTCCAGATCCAGGATTTCTCCTAAATCCTTACCCACCATATCTTTTGATATGTCAACTGCTCCCACTACTTCCATATTTGATTTTTTTAATACTAACCTGGCTGTTTCAGCACCTATGGGACCCAACCCGTAATGAATTACCCGAATTTTTCTTAAGCTCATTTCATCAATCCTCCTATTTAATATAACAACTTGTATCTATTGACTTTTAGCCTTACTTTTTCTTCTCCTCTGGATCAGGTAGACGCACACAAATATTACAAGTCCTACCAGATTCAAATGTGGTTTATGCAAGAAAAGAAAGAGAGTGGCAACGCTGGTCGCTATCCTTTCAGGTACAGTTGATTTATCTTTAAGGTATCCTATAATTGTTGCTCCAAGCGCTATGACTCCTATAACTAGTGCAACAAATACCGTGATAAACTCAAGATAATTAAAGGTCGCATTTGCATCAAGGAGCTTGGGCAGCCAGAGAATAATGGGAGAATAGACAAAGGCAAAGGGAACATAAACTTTTGCCAGAGACAAACTGAAGGCTGTAAAACCGGTTTGGAAAGGATTTCCCCCGGAAATACCGGAAGCAGCATATGCCGCAAGGGCGACAGGTGGTGTCACATCTGCAAGCACGGCGTAAAACAGGACGAACATATGAGAAACCAGCGGATGGATACCCCATTGCATAAGAGCGGGTGCGGCTATCATAGCAGCGATGATGTACTGAGCAGTAGTGGGAAGACCCATGCCAAGTACAAAACAGGCCACCGCAGTAAATACAAGCGTAAAAAACAGCGCAAAGGAATCTATAGTCAGCAGGTGCATAAAATCCATATTGCTAGCGAAAAGAGCCACCCCATGTGCCAGTTGAATAACGGCAGCAGCAAATTTTAACCCCAGACCCGTGAGGGTCGTAGCACCAACTATGAAACCGACACAGGCACAGGCCGCACCGATGGCTAAGGCGTTTTTCGTTCCCCATTCCAGGGTATTTAATATATCAGGCACCCTCATCCTGCTATCCTTATAAAAAACCCCTATGGCAATTACTGTCATATTTTCCCAGAAGGCGCAAAGTGATGGTTCTATTCTATATATTAGCAGTATAGTTAAAATTAACGTTGCAAGGATGCCAATAAACCAGGACAATCTGTCGGTCTTCTTAAAAGTATAAAAAAATCCGGCTATACAGACCACAACCCAGAGAATCATGAATATGGAAAAATGATCCAGGGGATTAAACCTCAACAGGACGGAGGGTATTGATAAAAGGATGGCAATCAAAAGAGGAATTGACCTTCTATGGATTTGACCTATAGCAACGGAATAAATAATTCCCCAGAAGGCCGCCAGAAAAGGACTGCTGCCGGTTATTAAAAGATATACGATTATAAAAAGAGGCATAGTCAATAATCCTCTTTCTTTGAGTACGGTGCTGACCCTTGGGAGCACGTCTCGTGGAAGGCCGGCAAGACCTTGCTTCAGAGCCTCAAAATGAACCATAGTACCCACTGCAAAGAAGTGGAGAAAGGATGGAACAATGGCACAGGCGGCTATTTTTACATATGGTATTCCCAAAAACTCAGCCATGATGAAGGCAGCCGCCCCCATAATTGGCGGCATGAGTTGACCCCCCGTTGACGAAGCGGCCTCGACAGCGCCTGCAAATTTAGGAGAATATCCCACCTTCTTCATGAGTGGAATCGTAAAGGCACCTGTGGTTACAGTATTTGCGATGGAACTCCCGCTTATGGAACCTAAAAAGCCGCTGGAGACAACTGAAACCTTGGCCGGACCGCCAACGGCGCCACCTGCTAAAGCCATGGCAACGTCTATAAAAAGCTGCCCGAGTCCGGTCTTCGAAATAAATATCCCGAAAAGGACAAAGTGAAACACAAACGTGGCAACAACTCCGAGCGGTATACCAAATATTCCCTCTGTTCCCAAGTACATGTGTTCTATAATCCGGGGAATGGAATATCCCCTGTGGGCGAAGAAACTGAGACCCGGGATATTAAGAAAATAAGGGCCAAGATAACAGTTTATCAAAACAAGAAAGGATATGAAGGGAAGTGGCGCACCGATGCTCCTACGTGCTCCTTCAAGGACTAAAAGAATAGCGAAACATCCCACAACCATATCATTCATTTGGGGGAGTCCCGCCCTGAGGACTAAACTGTTAAATTCTAAAAAAATATAAACGGACACACTTGAAGAAAGAAGTGCAAAAAAGACATCGAAATATGGGATATTATCCTGATTGTATCTGAAAGCTCTTCCCTTTATGATTGCTAATAATGATCTTATCCACTGGAAGACAAATAATAGGAATATACTGAGAAAGGTACCCAAAAGGAAGATACTCCAGAACACAAGGGGGGCGTTAATGTCTTCAAAACATCCGGCGAAGTCAAAATGGGTGAACCCAAGAAACATTGCATATAGAAAAACCCCTATCATCAGAGTAAAGATTGGAAAATCAAGGTAAACGGCGAGCCGCCCCCCCAGGAACTCACGTCTCTTAAAATAGAAGATAAAGAGAAAAGAAGTGATGACCAGGGAAATAACGGAGGTTACAGACATACTAAAAATTTCCCTGAACATGACTGTAAGAAGAGTACTGCCTATAAGTGAATAGATTAAATCATAAACAATATATGTCTTTCCCTCGGTTCCTTCCTTTCTTATAGAATAAAATAAAAAAACAAGCGGCAGGACAAAGGCCAGATGAAACGCCCTATGTCTCCACTCCTGCAGGACACCAAAGCCAGCCGTATAGATATGAAATATCGAGAGGATCAGGGTCATGGCAAAGGCAAGTTTTAAGGTAAAATCACTGAGCTGGCGAAATCTGAACTCAGGATCGTACTTGGAAAGCTCGTCCATATCTTCTTTAATTTCTGCAAGAGCTATAAATTTATCCGTAGACCCCATTGAGTATTACCTTCCATCAACATCACTTCTATAGAGAAATCAAATTCAGCTTTTGAAAGTTTCATACTTGGTATGGTGCATTCAGTAGGTTCAGTTTACTTGAGATACTTCACTTTCAGGTAAACAAATTCAAGAAGAGAAACCTTTCTTATATTCAGTTTCAAAAGGGTGTTCCCCGCAAGAGAGAAAAGCTTAAGAGAATGTTCGCCAATTTTTAGAGTATTATCATACTTCTCGTCGACCCACAAATGAAGCTCTGGAGATACCCTGTGTCTTTTAGAAATCCGAAAATAGCCTTTTTCGTGACTAAATATTTCTTCTCCAGAGGGTGCACAGGGAAGCCCCGTATTACATGAGGAAAATGTTGTCTCATAAAGAACTATGCGAAACATCTCATCGACAACGAAAAAATCCCAGACAGGACAGTGCTCCACTGAATGTATGTACTTTATCGCAAATCTGTCATTTGGTCGGACGATATGGAGAGAAACAATCTCCCCTTCCCTGAGTGCCATAAGTTGCAAGACATGTAATGGAATGAAGGAAAGGGAAAACAAAAAAATAACAATGAATATATAGAAGAAGTTCCTTTTTTTCATAAAAACTGGGCACCGATGAGTTCGGTGCCCAGTTAACTCCTTGAAAAATTTAAGCAATGGTGATTCGCGGTTCTTTTTATTGTTTGACCATCCTGAAATTCAAATCGAGACTACTTAATCAGCCCCTTTTCTCTGTAGAACTTTGCAGCACCGGGATGAAGCGGAATTGCCATTCCGTCCAGTGCTGTATCCAGGGTTACATCCCTCCCCTTGGCATGAGCCTTTGCCATGATCTCTGCGCCACTCGGAGCGGCGGCAGCCTTACCGCCTTTTTTACGCAAAACAAATTTCCCCTTTTCCCAGAGGGCTTTTGTCAGCTCATAGACAACATTTGTTGGGACTCTGGCGTCAACAACCCACTGAGCCATAGTAGTAATTGTTGGCACGTAATTATCCACACCCCTATAGGTACCCGGTGGGACCACTACCTTGGCGTAGAAAGGGAACATCGTGACAAGCTTCTTTATCATCTTTTCTTCTATGGGAACAAGTGTGATATTGGTCGTAGTGGATAGCTCAGTTATGGACGCGGTTGGCCAACCCGCGGTGATAAAGGCAACGTCAGCCTGCCGGTCTTTCAGCCTTTGAGAAGCCCCCGCAAAACTGAGCCAATCAACATTGGCAAAATCCTTATAGGTAAGTCCAAACACAGTCAGAACATTTAATGTATCAACCTCTGTTCCACTTCCCCTGTCACCGGGAATCAGCCGTTTTCCTTTAATATCCTTTACGCTTTTTATACCGGCATCCGTCCTGGCAATAATCTGTATAGTCTCCGGGTAAAGAGATGCTATACCCCTTAGATTTTTTATCGGTTTCCCCTCAAACTGAGCTGTTCCTGTATAAGCGGAGAAGGCCACATTATTCTGGACGAAGGCCGATTCTATCTGGTGTTCTCTTATCAGGTTGCAATTCGCAACAGATGCATTCCCTGATTGGGCTGTGACAATAATATCAGGAACTTTGTTTGACAGGGCCTGTGCCAGAACACCACCAAGTGGATAATAAGTACCCCCGGTACCACCGGTTGCAATGGCAAAGAACTTCTTACCGGCAAAAGAGGTTCCGGCAAACACCATAGTTAGAGCCAAAGCCACCGTAACAAAGAATGACAAATATCTTTTCTTTTTCATACTTTTCTTCCCTCCCTTCAGGTTAATTTTGCATCATTAATAAAATATTGTTTTCTTCTTACCAAGAACACTCTCTCTATATTTTACCACCTCTTTTTTTATTTACTCGCTTTAATCACTCGCAAAAATGCGAAAATGCCTTTTGCAAAATTAGCAGTGCTCAGACTTAGTCTGCTTTTTATATCTAAAGTATTTGTTTATGAATGTCAAAGTGTTTTTATTCCTTGAACTCCCTAATTTCTTTATTTTATGTAGTGTATAATATACCTTTAGCTAAATAGTTGACAAGTCCATCAAATATATAGATAATCAACATAATGACTGAGAAAGAAAAAAGGGTACCTGTTATCAACAGGGAGTGGTGCAAGGGATGCGGAATTTGTGTGGAGTTCTGTCCGGAAAATGCCTTAGCCATGGATGAAATGGAAAAGGCTATGCTTGCCTACCCGGAAAAGTGTAATGGCTGTGAGATATGTGAGCTTCGCTGCCCTGATTTTGCAATTGAACTAAAATAAGGTGTTTGATAGATGAAAAAAAATATCCTTTTTGTTCAAGGTAACGAAGCCTGTGCTGAGGCGGCTCTTTATGCAGGTCTTGACTTTTTTGCAGGTTATCCAATTACTCCTTCTACAGAGATTGCAGAATTACTCTCTTATCAGCTACCAAAAAGAGGAGGAAAGTTTATCCAGATGGAAGATGAACTTTCCTCCATGTGTGCCATAATCGGGGCCTCTCTTACCGGGACAAAGGTCATGACCGCAACCAGTGGACCTGGTTTTTCCCTGAAGCAGGAGGCAATTGGTTTTGCTGTAATGACCGAAACCCCCTGTGTTATAGTGAATGTTCAGAGGGCAGGGCCTTCTACAGGTCTTCCCACAAGTGGTAGCCAGGGGGATGTCATGCAAGCGCGGTGGGGAACACACGGAGAACACGCTATCATTACTCTGACAGCCTCCAATAATCAGGATGTATTTGCCATGACGGTAGAGGCCTTCAACCTGTCCGAGACCTTCAGAACCCCGGTCATTTTACTCTTTGATGAAGTTGTTGCCCATACCAGGGAAAGGCTAATAATACCGGAGCAAGGTGAGATCAATGTGGTAGAAAGACTGAAGACATCCGTAAAAGAGGGGACTGATTATCACCCTTATCTGCCCAGGGAAGACGGCCGGCTTCCAATGTCTGATTTTGGTGGTGTCCACCGGTTTAATGTTACCGGATTGATGCATGACATGTGGGGTTTCCCATCCACCAATCCAAAAATCGTGTATGGATTAATGCACCACCTGGTGGACAAGATACAGGGTCATACGAGAGAGATTACCAGGATAAAGGAATTCTTTGTTGACGACGCAGAATATCTCTTTATCTCTTATGGGTCATCTGCCAGAACAGCCCTTCATGTAGTGAAAAACAGAAGGGCGAGAGGTGAAAAGCTTGGACTGCTGGAGCTACAGACCCTCTGGCCATTCCCTGTCGATTTTGTCGCTGAGAGATGTGCCTCTGTTGATTGCGTTATTGTGGTTGAGATGAATATGGGTCAGATCTTTCATGAAGTAAGGAAGGTTTCGGATGCTCCCGATAAGGTATTTCTCGCCAACCAGATCGATGGCAGCTTTATTACCCCTACGGATATTTTGAACATTCTAAGGATCATCCAGGGGAAGGGATCCTGATTAATGGCAGTGAGAGATTATATAAGAGAAAGATTTTTTCCTCACATCTGGTGTCCGGGCTGTGGTCACGGTACAGTGATGGGTTGTATGATCCGGGCAATAGAAAACTTGGGGATAAAGAAGAATGACATTGTTCTCGTTTCCGGTATCGGATGTTCCTCCCGGATCTGTGGGTATCTCGATTTTCATACCCTGCACACCCTGCACGGGAGAGCTCTTGCCTTTGCAACAGGTGTCAAGCTCAGCAGACCGGAGCTTACATTAATCGTTCCTATGGGTGATGGTGATGCCGTCGCAATTGGCGGTAATCACTTCATCCATGCGGCAAGACGCAATATTGACGTTACTGCCATTATTATGAACAATAGCGTCTACGGTATGACGGGCGGGCAGTATTCGCCTTTAACCGGGTATGGCAACTTTTCAACCACTTCCCCTTATGGCAATATAGATCAGTCCTTTGATACTGTTAAGCTTGCCCTGGGCGCAGGGGCCTCATTTGTGGCCAGGACAACAACCTACCATGTGACCTCAATGATAAATATTCTGGAAAAGGCAATTGCACATAAGGGCTTTTCAGTTGTGGAGATCCTAACACAGTGTCCTGTCTATTTTGGCAGAAAGAACGAATTTGCCGGTGCAGTGGATATGCTGAAATATTACAGGACCCATACAACTCCGATAGGCAGCAAGATGAAAAAAAAATATCCGGATCTGATCGAAAGGGGGATATTTGTCCAGGAAGAGCGGCCGGAATATTGTACTGAATATGATAAGATTATAAAAAAGGCAAATGAAGAAAGGTAAGTTATGGAAAGGTGCAGGATTATCTTCTCCGGTTCAGGTGGACAGGGTATAATTACTGCAGCTATTATCCTTGCTGAAGCAACAGTTTTATATAAAGGTTTAATTGAGGGAGGAAAATATTATGATTGAAAAGATATCGTGGCTTGGACATTCAAGTGTTAAAATAGGTGGTGATAAAATAATTTATATTGATCCATGGAAGCTTGAGGATGGGAAAAAGCGGATATTATCCTGGTTAGCCACAGTCATCGTGATCACCTGTCTCCAGAAGATATAAAAAAGATTTGTAAAGAGGATACAGTGATCGTAACCACGCCCGATTGCGTTTCTCAGCTTTCGGGAGATGTGAGGGCTGTGAAGCCGGGAGATGAGATTACTATTGATGGAGTGACTATCGAAGCGGTACCTTCATACAACAGAGACAAAGCTTTCCACCCGAAGGCGAACGACTGGATTGGTTTTGTGGTGACCGTGGGGGGGGAAAAGGATTTACTATTGCGGTGACACCGATTTTATACCCGAGATGGAGAATATAAAGGCGGACATTGTTATTGCACCTGTTGGTGGAACATATACGATGACTGCCGAGGAGGCTGCTGAGGCGGTTAATTTGATACAGCCTGAAGTCGCAATACCGATTCACTATAATGGCATAGTGGGCTCAATTGAGGACGCAAAGAAGTTTAAAGACCTTTGTGAGGTTCCGGTTGAGATAAAACCCGCAGTATAGTTTTGGATGGGAGAGGAACTCATGTTTGTACCCCGGGCGGAGGCAGAGGTAGTTTATAAAGAGATAGTAGAGGCCATGAAAAAATCGGTGAAACTTTTGAAGTGAGATCGGTTATTTAAGGGTAGCCCGACTCGATCTATATCATCGGGCTACCCGCCATGAAACAATGAGTTGTAGGGAAGTGAAGAACAGGTTTTTTGCTTTTCTTTTGATCGGCATGTTAATAGTTTAATTTCTCCGTCCTGAAAAATAGGCTCTGGAAACCTTGTAAATACTGAAGTTGTTCTTTGAAAATTGAAGAAAATTGTTCAAAAGTGGTTGTTTTGACGTGTCATTTATGGTATAAGTTTCTGATATGAAAGTAAAAACTATCGAGAGGCAACTTCCTATGTTTGAGACACTCTTTTCGGATTATCTGGATTCGGAGCATGAACTTCTATGTGCAGCCCAATTGATTGACTGGGATGGATTGCATGAAGCCCTGTCTTCTTATTACAGTCCCCTTGGCCGGTCAGGCAAACCCATTCGCCTGATGGTCGGCATTCACATTCTGAAACACCGTTTTAACTGTTCTGATGATCGAGCGGTTGAGGAGTTACATGAAAATGTCTACTGGTAGAGTTTCTGCGGGTTCAACAGTTTTCAGAAAGGCCAGCTTCTGGAGGCTTCATCTCTGGTAAAGTTCAGGAATCGCATTGGAGTTGAGGGAATGAAACGAATCGAATCCGTTTTGCTCACAGCCTGGGACAGCATGGGACTGGTTAAAACAAAACGTGTATCTGTGGATACCACAGTTCAGCCCAAGAACATTGCCTATCCCACGGATGCAGATCTTTTGCACCGGATACGGGAGAAGATCGTAAAGCAGGTCAAAAGGGTTCGTAAGGAGGTAACCCTCAGAAAACCCTTTCGTTCTTTTACGCGAATCAGCAAGAAAGTTCTTCTCAAAATCAAGAAGTTCCATCAAGGAAACCCGGAAGCAAGGCAGGAATCCATCAGGATACTCCAGCAAATGACAGATCGTGTTATTCGTCAAGCAAATAGAATCGTGAACACCCTTTATGCCCGTGGGCACAAGGAAATGGGCCGCAAGCTCAATCAACTCGTATCCTTGGGAAATAAAATAGTGGGACAAACCGAAAAAGTCCTTTCCGGTGAGAAACCCGATAAGCGTTTGTACTTATTACATGAACCAGATGTAGCTGCAATCAAGAAAGGCAAGAGTAATCCCCCGTGTGAATTCGGTTAAGTCATATCCCTGTCCATGAACGACGATGGTTTGATTCTCTCCCATGATGAATATCAGCACAACATATCCGGTGTAAAAACAATGGGGCCGATTATTACCGGTATCAAACGCAACACGGGAGAAGTTCCTTTGGAAATTGCTGCTGATCGTGGGTTTGACCAATCCATCAAGAAACAGGAGCGCTGTCGTAAGCGGTGGGGTGTAAAGAGAGTGGCGATTCCCAAAAAGGGGAAACGTTCCCATCCCAACAGTGGAGCTTCCTGGTTTAAGAAGAATCTGAAGCAAAGGGTTAAGATCGAGCCAGTAATCGGGCACCTCAAGAACGACCACCGGATGAATCGATGTCGTTACAAGGGAACCACCGGAGATACAGCCAATGTAGTTTGGGCCTCCTTAGCCTGGAACACCAAAAAGATAACCTGCATCCACAGTAAAAGGGAAGGAAAACGAACCCAAAGGAGAATCAAGTTGGCTGCATAGGCAAAACCAGCACAGGAAGATCAATGCCAAATCATTTTCTTCAATTTTCAAAGAACAACAATACAAAGGACTTTTAAAATATCCTATTTTTCAGGACGGACTAATTAGGGACGCATCAATGGAAGAATGGAGACTTCCACATGCGAGATATGGCTTTATTACCATATCCTCCGTATCGAACTTTTCCCCCAATCCCTCAGTTACCTTAGAGAAATCAAAATCATATGATGTGGCCTTGAAAAAACCACCATCTTCAGCTTCTAAGATTTTCGTCGGACCATGGTAACCAAGTTTCGCTAAAGATGCCGCTATAATCCCGCTCTGCGCAGAACGACCTGGATGGAATCTCTTGCTGAATGATCCATCCGTGTAGATGGTCGTGATAAACTGAGCCAAAAATGGTCGTTTAAAAGTGAGCCACTTCGGTGGAGTTCTTGGGAGAAAAGATTATAATATATAGGTTTTAATCTCAAGATAAGCGAGGTGGAGGATTTGAAAAAAAGGAGACCATTTTGGACATATTGTTACTGCAAAGAAAAGGACTGAGTCAGAGGAAGATAGCAAGGAAGCTGGGAATCAGCAGAAACACGGTAAAGAAGTATGCGGAGATCCGGGGATATCCCGAGGTTGAGCGAAAGAAGCTGAAGCGGAAGAGCCTGCTGGATCCGTTCACAGATAACATCACTTCATGGCTTGATGAAGATATTGAATATCGAGCCACCTGGATTTACGATCGACTCTGCAACATGGGTTTTACCGGAAGTTATGAGATAGTAAAGAGAAAAGTGCATCAGATCAAGGCCGAACATCAGAGAATAGCCTATATGCGATTTGAGACAGAACCGGGCTTTCAGGCACAGGCAGACTTTGGAGAATTCCAGGTTGAAAATGCCGATGGAACCATCAAGAAACTATATCTGTTTTCAATGATCCTCGGCTATTCCCGAAAGCCTTATGGAGAGCTCATTGAGCGCTGTGACCTTCCGACATTCCTTGATTGCCATATCCATGCATTCGAGTATTTTGGTGGCGTGCCGGACGAGATTTTATACGACAGGATGAAAAACGTATTCATCGGCAAGATAGCGGGTAAAAACAAATTCAATGACACCCTTATGGGTTTTGCGCTGCATTACGGTTTCAAACCCGAGGTCGCCCCTCCTTATGCCGCCTGGGTAAAGGGAAAAGTAGAAAGACCGTATAATTTCATACGTGAAGGCTTCTGGAGGGGTTACGGGTTTATCTGCCTTGAAACGGCCAATAAAGACTTCCTGAGGTGGCTGCAACAAAAGGATGAACGTGTCCACGGGACAACCCATGAAGTCGTATCCCTCCGTTTTGAGCGTGAAAAGCCCCATTTAAACGTATTGCCTCCCAGGGCATTTGATACCTCTTACAGGGTATACCGAAAGGTCTGCAAGGACTGTACAGTCCGTTTTGAGTGCAACAGCTATGTTGTTCCTTATACCCTGGTTGGAAAGTCTATTGTCCTGCGTGTAAAGGACAGCAGCATGAGGATATTTGACGATGACTGCCTGATAGTGACTTACGAAATCCCCGAAGGCAAGGGACATCTGGTTCAGGACAAAAGATTCTACGAAGCTCTGAAAAAAGATCGGGAGATGAACAAACGCAAATACAATTACGGCAGACGCAGTAAAGGTCGCGCCAAATGCACAATAAGCCCGCTGAAGCCGCTCTATGACATGGACGTTGAAATTCGTTCCCCTCGTATCTATGACCATGTTGCCGGGGAGGTGAGGATATGAGCAATGCATTAGTCATCGATCGCATCCAGTCCAGCCTCACACGACTCAAGCTTCCCAGAATGGGAGAGATACTTGAAAGAGTGATAAAGACGGCAGAGGAACAGGGTAAGAGCTATCTTTCCTTCCTTGATGAACTTCTGGAAGAAGAGGTTACCTGCAAGGAGCAGCGACGTGTGGAAACAGTGCTGAAGATATCGGGACTTCCCTTTATCAAGGGCATTGACGAGTTCGATTTTACCTTTCAGCCTAAACTGGATCGACAGAAGGTGATGTCGCTCTTCGATCTGATCTTTATCCGCGAGAAAGGCAATGTAATCTTCCTGGGACCTCCTGGCGTCGGCAAAACGCATCTGGCCGTATCGCTTGCCCTCAAGGCTTGCCAGGCAGGCATGAGCATCTATTTTACCACCATGGAGGATCTGATCGGAAAGCTGAAAAAAGACCATGAGGCCGGTCGCAGAGGCAGAGGCAGAAGTTACCACAAATCGGCGCTGGTGATCGTTGATGAGGTTGGCTATACGCCGATAGACAGAGAGGAGTGCAACCTGTTTTTCAGGTTCATTGTCAATCGTTATGAGAAGGCCAGCACCGTTGTTACGTCAAACAAGGCTTTTTCCGACTGGACTGAACTGTTTCATGATCCGGTCATTGTCACTGCGTTCCTGGACCGTCTGCTCCATCACAGCGTGATAATAAATATCCGTGGGAACAGCTACCGGCTTCGTGGAAAAGTCGGAAAGGAGGGCGTGGAAATGGACCAGATTTGAGGAGAAAGTGGCTCAGTTTTCACGACCATAAATGGCTCAATTTTAAAAGACCGTTGACA